>Ga0208411_1001554_pt1 | contig 15316 bp, 14 predicted proteins | sample ETN01SmetaG_4_FD_185793 | JGI IMG/M metagenome (GOLD analysis project Ga0208411, IMG submission 185793) | Marine microbial and viral communities from oxygen minimum zone, Eastern Pacific Ocean - ETNP2014F12-01SV261 (SPAdes) (version 2) | ecosystem: Environmental > Aquatic > Marine > Oceanic ...
CGGCTGCAACTGGTTGAGCAACTACTGGCTCGGCTACAACTGGTTGAGCGACCACTGGCTCGGCTGCCATCGGTTGAGCAACTACAGGCTCGGCTGCCATCGGTTGAGCAACTACTGATTTAGTATCATACTCACCAAATAAACCAAACCACTTCTTTTTTGGCTTAACTGGGACTTCAGGAACTACTGCTTGAGGTATCGGTTCTGGAACTACTGCTTGAGGTACCGGTTCTGGAACTACTGCTTGAGGTACTGGTTCTGGAACTACTGTTTGAGGTACTGGTTCTGGAATTATATTCTCATCTGAAGACGGAAATTCATCAATAAATTCTGGAAGATCCTCTAATTCATCATAATCCTCATAATCTTCTTCGTCATAATTATTGAAATTACGATAACCATAAAGTAAAACTCCACCAAATGCGACACTAAATACGCCATAAAGAAGGAAATTGGATTCTGTAGAATCTTCAGATATTGTTGCTACAATCTCAAAACTATATTGCTCAGAAATTCTAATTCTTTGTTCATTTTCCATCCAGATATTAAACTCATATGAACCTATATCTACACCACTTGAAGGCATTGTAATTATTAAAGTCACTTCAACACCATTTTGTGCAGGCAGCAAAGTTAAGGGATGTATCGAGTCTATAATATCTCCATCTTTATCCTTAAAACTAACCCAAGATTCAGCCAATTGATCATCGACTCCAGATATACCAAAATATATTTGATTGGCTTCATCAATATCTAAATTAGATATTTTTAAATTTTGAGTCTGTGATTTACCTACAGAAACTTCTAATTTAAGATTTGAAGGACCCAAAATATTACCACTTTGTTCTAAAAAGACTTCAATCAGCTCAATTTTCTTTTTAGAATCTCCAGATGAAGTAACTTCAATCTCAACGAAAGTATTAGTTCCAGAATAATCATTACGAGGAGTTAAGGTCAGAACTACTATTTCATTTTGATTAGGAGACACTGAAGACAATGAATTTCTATCAAAATTACTACTAAATGCATTATCAACAGAAATAAATTTTAAATTAAAACTGTTTTGTCCATTCCCTATATTGGTTACTGAGAAAGTAATTATCAAAGGCTCACGATCTTTAATTATAAAGCTATCACTACTATAATCATAATTTTCATTGCCTTCTTCATCAATGCTTATAGAAAAATCCCAATCAGGTTCTGGCTCTTTAGCTGTGGTAATTAATGTGATCGTATCATAAACTCCAGAATCTGATGCTGCTGTAACTGTGATAATAGTTGGAGATTCTTCGCCATCTGATGCTGAATCTGAAGGCATGATGTTCACTTTAATATTCTGACTATCTCCTGCATCTAATTCTAAATCATAAATATCTATTGATACATCCCAATTATCACTATTATCATATGTTATAATAAATTCATCACCGCCAGAACCACTATTCCTTACTGACAATGTATAAATTGCAGTTTTTCCAAATTCAACAACTTTAGAAGTACTTGTTACAGCTTCAATCTCAGCATTAGGTTCAGGCTCAATGTAAATAGTGGTTTGAAGATTCTTGGACCAAGACAAATCGCTAAGTAAATCAGTTGTATCAACTTCAATATCATAAGTATTTTCTCCAGCTGGTAAAGTATGACCTTCAAAAGACCAAAGGAATCGAACTTCAACATAATCACCTTTATCTGAAACTTTGTCCACATCTGCGCTCCATGGTGAATCACCACTAGGCCCCATTCGCATACTGTAATCACTTTTACTCAAAGAAATTACATCATCTACTCCAAACACATCTAAAACTTCAATATATACATAAAATTCACTTTGACCTGTCAACAGTGAAGGTGATGAACCACTACTCATTCGTAAATGGCTTATGGGTATGGTGACCTTAGTATCTGAAGAATCAGTACCATACTCAAAAGTAATAGTAGTATTACCCTCTGTTGGAGGAGGTGGAGCTGAACCTGGCTGTGCAGTCCAACTACTTTCTATAAGAAGTGTGATTGATGACTCATCTAAGCCTTGTAACGAAAAATCGCTGGAACCTCCCAATTGAACTGTTTCTCCAGTGTTAACGTCACCTGAGAATTCAAATTCATCAAGATTATTATCATTCTGTATTAGAGTGTACCTAAGTGTGACTGTAGCGTCTCTATTCGAAGAAACCCATGCTTTACCTGACCATTCACCTGAAATATTAGACTCAGCCTGTAAAGAAGTAGTCGTCCAACGACCTACTTCCTGAAAAGTACCTTGGCCCGATTCTCCGTCAGCAATAACTATGGATTCAGTACTAGAACCTGAAGGTTCTTCTACTCTTAATTGACCATTTGGTTCACCTGAAATATATAAATCAACAGAAGCAAAGGTTTCACCTGTTGCTCCATCATCTAAAACTACTAGGAATGATAAAAATGCAAATAAAAAAAATAGTGAAATTTTTCTCATGTCTTATAACTCCCTCTAGTAGCTAAAATATTAAACTTTAGTCTTTGGCTCCGTATTCCCAAACTTTGTCACCTATATAATGAAGTGCTTCTATGGCTTTGCCTTGTTTAGAAGATAACATTTCTTTGCCATCTAAAAGAGCTTTACCTACTCCTAATGGTTTGTGATGTGTTTCTTCGCGTATCCAAACATATTGACCCTTAACGACTTCTGTACTAACATCATTTATGCCTGCTGACATTACATTAGCACCATTGCAAACATAACGAACTGCACCCATATCAACCTGTACCCAACCACTATCTGGTAAATTAGAAAGTAAACCTCGAACAGAAAAATGAAGTATATCATCAATCAAAAATGCAATGATGTAACCATTCTGAATAATTACATCAAAATCTTTTGAATTAGCTTTTTCAAATTTTCCAGCTTCAAAAGAAAAAGAAATATCATGCGCAGCTTTCAATTTATCATTGAATACTTTAGCTTCACGTTTGTTAATTGGTCTCCGTTTTTTAAGCTCTAATTTAGTAACCACGAAACTTCTATAGGAGGGTCTTTTATGTAAGTCCCCTAGGGCAAAATAATGAACATTACTGTAATGGGAACTGGATACGTGGGATTAGTTACCGGAGCTACTTTAGCTGATGGTGATAACAAAGTTGTATGTCTAGACCTAATTGAAAGTAAAATTAATGATCTAAATAATGGAATTTCTCCGATTTTTGAACCGGGATTAGAGGATTTAATTAAATCAGGACTAAAAAGTAGAAATCTAAGAGGTTCTACTGATATTGAAAATTGTATTAGGGAAAGTGATTTGACCTTTATTTGTGTAGGAACGCCATCAAATAAGGATGGAAGTATAGACTTAGCATACATAAAATCTGCAGCTGCATCCATTGGTAGGGCTTTAAGGGCAAAAGAAGAACACGAGCATACTATCATTGTAAAATCAACAGTAGTACCTCTAACAACAGAGGAAGTTGTCCTTCCTACTATTGTTAAGAAAAGTGGATGGAAAAGAGAACAATTAGGCATTGGTATGAACCCTGAATTTTTGAGAGAAGGCTCTGCAGTAAAAGATGCTCAAAAACCAGATAGAATCGTAATGGGAGCCTCTGATGAGCTTGCACTCAAACAAATGAAAAAATTATACGAAAAACATAGCTGTTCTAAACAAGAATGTGTCCCAAGAACTGCTGAATTTATCAAATATGCCTCAAACTCTTTTTTGGCTGCAAAAATTTCCTTTGTTAACGAAATGGCTAATTTGTCAAATGAATGGGGAATTGATTTTGAAGAAGTTGCTGAAGGAATGGGATCTGATAGCAGAATTTCTCCTTTATTTTTACGGGCTGGTGCTGGTTTCGGAGGATCGTGTTTTCCTAAAGATGTGAAAGCCTTGGCGGCTGCAGCAAAAAATAATAAAATTGAATCTAAGATGCTAAATGCTACTTTGAAAGTTAATGAAACTCAACCCTTAAATGTAGTAAAAATGGCTGAAGAAAGATTAGGAGTACTAAAAGGGAAAAAGATAGCAGTTCTAGGATTAGCATTCAAACCAGATACTGACGATGTAAGAGAAACAAGAAGTGAGATAGTAATTCAAGAATTGATGGAGAGAGGGGCACTAATTATTGGACATGATCCAAAGGGAATGAATAATTTTAAAGAACTCATAGATATTGAAATGGCTGACGAACCAATAACTGCTATTAGAGATGCTGACTGTATTATTTTGATGACTGAATGGAAAGAATACATTGAATTAGACTATAAAATCATGAAAGAAGAAATGAGTGGAAATGTTGTAATTGATGGAAGAAGAGGATTCAATCAAAAAAGAATGGAGGAAACTGGTTTTGATTACAAAGCAATTGGCTTGGGTTAAAACAAGTTATTTTATAACCCTTCTAAGTGCGACAACTCCCCGACACGGTCCGAGTTATCGCTTTCGGGAAATCACGGTTAAAAAATGAGTAAAGGAACTGCAGCACAAGGTAAGCGCCAAAAGCAAACACATCTAATTTGTAGAAAGTGCGGCCGACATGCATATCATATGCGTAAGAAGAGATGTGCGTCTTGTGGTTTTGGTGAAAGTGCAAAAAACCGTACTTTTAAGTGGGCTAAAACACACTGATGCCACTTAAGGAGGCATGCGGAGTTTTAGGTATTGTAAATAAATTCCCTGTACTCAATTTATTACAAGTAGGATTAAGAGCATTACAACATAGAGGTCAAGAGTCTGCAGGAATTACACTTTCAGACAACGAACATATTACCCAAAAAGGAATGGGGCTTGTTAGTGAAGTATTGAATGATTTTGGTTCTGATTTTGAAAGCGGAACTATTGGAATTGGACATGTAAGATACTCTACTGTAGGAGGATCTTCAATGAAAAATGCACAACCAATGACCGTTTCAACAGTTTCTGGTGAACTAAGTATTGGCCATAATGGAAATATTGCAAACCAAGATAAGCTTAGACATGAAAAAGAAAATGCAGGTTGGGCCTTTATGTCGGATACTGACTCTGAAATCATAGTCCGTATGATTGCTAATCAATTATCTAAAAATCATAGCATTACAAAGTCAATTCAATTAACAATGGAACATCTTGTAGGTAGTTATTCTATAGTCTTATTGCATAATGATGAAGTTTTAGCATTTCGAGATCCATTAGGAATAAAACCATTATGTGTTGGACAAATTGATGATGGATTTGTGGTAGCGTCTGAAAGTTCAGCCATTGAAATTATGGGAGGAAATGTGATTCGAGATGTTGAACCTGGGGAGATAATCAGTATTGATTCTAACGGAGTAAACTCACATTCTATAACTAAATCAGAAGACAAAGCATTTTGTATGTTTGAATATGTTTATTTTGCAAGACCTGATGCAAAAATTGATGGTGTTTTGACCTATTCAGTTAGACAACGTATTGGAAAAAAACTTTGGGAAGAAGCCCCTTTAGAAGCTGATATTATCGTACCAGTACCAGACTCTGGAATTGCTTGTGCACTTGGTTTTTCTGAAGCATCAAAAATAAATTATAGAGAAGGATTAATCAAAAATAGATATGTTCATAGGTCCTTTATCCAGCCAGGTAATGAACAAAGAAAAGCAACTATTAGTGAGAAATTGAATCCAGTAAAAGAACTAGTTGAAGGGAAAAAAGTAGTATTAGTGGATGATTCAGTTGTTAGAGGAAATACTTCTAGAAGAATCGTGCAAAGAGTAAGAGATGCTGGAGCTACAGAAGTTCACCTCAGAGTAGGATGTCCACCTATAATTTCTCCTTGCTTTTTAGGGATAGATATGCCAAATAGGGAAGAATTTATTGCTCCAAATAGAACTGTAGAAGAAATAAGAAATGAAATTGGAGCTGATTCGGTAGCATATGTCTCTATACCTGGTTTAGTAGAAAGTATTGGAAAAAAAGAAAAAGATCTTTGTCTCGGATGCATTACGGAGAATTATCCTTTACCTATTGAAGGTGAAAGACAACGTGGTCAAGCTACGTTAGAAGATTTTGAAATTTAATCCCAAATAAAGTAAGTCTCGGTTCCATATCTTAGAGCCAAAACATTATCTCCTTTCCAATCTTTAGGCGATATGGCTTCTACAGTTTTTAATGTGAAAGGATCTAAAAGAAGATATTCGGAATCTCTATGACTTATTACCTGAACTTCCTCAGGAAAATCAAGTAAAGGTACATTCCTCAAAGTGTCTACCTCTACCATCTTTTGGCGGAAAGGAGCTGAAAGCATGATTAATTTTGTTCGTCGCCTATCAATACGTAACACTTTCCATATTTTATCTTCTAAAAATAAGTAATCCCCTACACCAATACTCGGTAAACGTACGCCAAAAGTATGCCTTAGCAAATCACGACCATCTTTACGGCCAACTAGTGTGTTTGTCTCAGTAACATGGCCACCAAATTTAATCATTAAATCACGAGAAATACTTCGAGCTTTATCTGTGGAAGACAATTGGAAATCATAACCTCCTCTAACTGGGCCGGATTCAGTTGTAAAAAACTCAGAAGGTCCCGATTCAATTTGATCATATATTATTTCTACAGCTGTATTCAAAATCTTTTTGCGTTTTGTTCGGACTTGCAATATTGCCTCGTAATAACCTCCTGCTAACCTAGAACAAGTTTGACAAACTTGGAATTTTATCTGAACTTCAGTTTTTAGCTCAGTGTCTAACAGAAGTCCTTTGTATTTACCTTCACAACCTATATTTATTTTAAATTTTTGAGGATCCAACTGATTGAGAACTAAACTGGAAGATGGTATTCCTATCTCTGAATTCCACTCTATCGATTCTCTAACAAAATGAGAAACTGAGGATTCTAAATCACTAAACTCAAGCCAAGTACCTGGTATTTTTAATGAATAGCAGGCTTTACAACACACCATATTTACTGAAGGTGATACTTTTGAAAGCTCAAAATTTTGGCGAAAACAGCTATCGCAAAGCTGATCAGTTAACGGCGTTTCAGCTCCACATTTCAGGCATACTCTCACAGAGGTCTAAGGATTGGGTATTTTGTGATTTATGCTTTTACAAAAAAACATATTGATTTAGAAAGCTTTTAGTTTGTCATCCCATTATGAAATTAGTCATATGAAAATATTCAATCCAGACAATACTGCAAAATCTAATGCCCATATTGACAGTATTGAAGAATACAAAAAAAAGTACAAACACTCCATTGATAAACCTGAAGAATTTTGGGCTGAACAGGCTGAACGAATCTCTTGGTTCAAAAAATGGGACAAAACATGGGAATGGAATTTCAATAAAGCTGAAGTAAAGTGGTTTGAAGGTGCAAAACTAAATGCGAGCTATAATTGCATTGATAGGCATGTAAATGGAGGATACGGAGATAAACCTGCGTTGATCTGGGAAGGGAATGATTCAAGTGAAAATAAAACTTATACTTATAACGATTTATTAGAAGAAGTACAACTCGCTTCAAATGCTCTTAAGAATTTAGGAATTGTGAAAGGGGATCGTGTATGTATTTACATGCAAATGATTCCTGAACTTGCAATATCTGTTTTAGCATGCGCTCGAATTGGGGCTGTTCACTCGGTTGTTTTTGGAGCCTTTGCACCAGATAGCTTGGAAGCCAGGATTAATGATTCAAAATGTAAAGTATTGATTACACAAGATACTGGAGTCAGAGGGACTAAGAATGATATCCCTATGAAACAAAATGGCGATATTGCAACTAAGAAAACACCTTCTATTGAAAAAGTTCTTGTTGTTAAAAGAACAGGAAGTCCAATTGAAATGGATAAAGAAAAAGATGTCTGGTGGCATGATGCAATAAATTCTGCAGACAAAATTTGTGTTCCTGAAGAGATGGATGCCGAAGATCCTTTATTTATTCTGTACACAAGCGGATCTACTGGCAAACCAAAGGGTGTAATGCATACTACTGGAGGTTACATGGTTTATACGGCTACGACTCATCATTACATTTTTGACTATCATCCTGATGAGGTTTACTGGTGTACTGCGGATATTGGATGGATTACTGGACATTCATACATAATCTATGGACCTATGGCAAATCGAGCAACTACAATGATGTTTGAAGGTGTACCAAATTATCCAGACTATGGACGGTTTTGGGAGATTATCGAGAAACATAAAGTCAACAAATTTTACACAGCACCAACGGCATTAAGAGCATTAATGAAAGAGGGAGATAAATGGCCAAATAAGTATAATTTAGAAAGCTTAAAAATACTTGGAACTGTTGGTGAACCAATAAAAGAACCAGAATGGTTATGGTATCATAAGATTATAGGAAAAGAAAGATGCCCCATAGTAGATACATGGTGGCAGACTGAGACGGGAGGGATAATGATCGCACCATTACCTGCCGTCACTCCGACGAAACCAGGATCTGCCACACTACCTTTCTTTGGAATAGTTCCTGAGTTACTGGATAATGAAGGAAATGTCCTAGAAGGAAATAATGTTGAAGGAAATTTGGTAATGCAAAGGCCGTGGCCTGGTATGATGAGAACTGTTTATGGAGACCATCAAAGATTCTTTGAAACATATTTTGAAAAGTTCCCTGGAAAATATTTTTCCGGAGATGGCTGTAAAAGAGATGAAGATGGATATTATTGGATTACAGGACGAGTTGATGATGTGATAATTGTTTCAGGGCATAATCTAGGAACTGCTGAAATCGAAGGGTCCATAGGCGGACACCCTGATGTAGCCGAAGCTGCAGTTGTTGGCTATCCTCATGAAATAAAGGGAAATTCGATATACGCATTCGTTACATTAAGAACGGGACATGAAATAACTGAAAATACTAAAGCTGATATAATTAAAATCGTAAGGGCCGACATTGGGCCACATGCATCTCCTGAAAAAATACAATTTACTGAGGGGTTACCAAAAACTAGATCTGGCAAAATAATGAGACGAATCCTCAGAAGCATCGCATCTGGAAATATAGACAATCTAGGAGATATTTCGACTCTAGCAGACCCTTCGGTCGTAAGTTCTTTAGTGGATGAACGTATCTAGACTTGAGGCTGAACCATTTTTTCTGGATTAAGAATCTCTACTAACTCTGATTCGGAAAGATCTGTTAAATCCAATGCAGTTTCCAAGATTGTTTGACCTGAGGCATGGGCTTCTTTAGCAATTTTTGCAGATTGTTCATACCCAATTACTGGTGCAAGAGTTGTAGCTAACATTAAACCAGTCATTAACAATTCAGGACCTTTTTCAGTAGCTTCAATACCTAGTATGCACTTATCTACAAAGATTTGTGAAGAATTGGTCAATAAAGATATTGATTGAAGAAGATTATGAGCCACAAACGGCATCATTGTATTTAATTCAAAATAACCACCTTGTGCACCCTGTACCAAAGCTGCATCACAGGCTACAACTTGAGAAGCTGCCTGAATTACAGCCTCAGGAATTACTGGATTGACCTTACCTGGCATAATAGATGAACCCGGTTGAACTGCAGGTAGTGCAATTTCTCCTAAACCTGCACGAGGACCTGACCCTAGCCATCGGAGATCATTAGCTATTTTCTGCATATTAACTGCAAGACCACGTAATGCTGAGCTCGTTGTTAGCGCTCCATCTAATGTGGATTGAGCCATGAAGTGATTGTCTGTTTCATAAACTTCCACACCCGATAATTGAGAGATATGCTGACAAGCAAGCATTGAGAATTTGGAATGGGTATTCACTCCAGTTCCAACTGCAGTACCTCCCAATGCTAAGAGAGACAATTCATCCTTAATGAGAAGTAATCTATCTAAAGAACGCTCAATTAAACCTGCATATCCTTGGAATTCTTGGCCTAATCTAATAGGTGTTGCATCCATTAGATGTGTTCGACCAGTTTTTATGATTGGCATAAACTCTTCGGATTTTTTTTCTAAGGCTTTTTGAAGACTGATTAAAGAAGGACAGAGAGACTCTTCGATATCTAAAAGAGCTGAAAGATGAATTGCTGAAGGAATTACGTCGTTAGAAGATTGACCTTGATTTACATGATCATTAGGATGTATCTCTAATCCTGAATCTTTAGAAGATAAATTAGCTATAACTTCATTCGCATTCATATTTGTTGAAGTACCAGAACCAGTCTGAAAAACATCTACTGGAAAATGATCGTCATATTCTCCATCAGCCACTTTCAATGAGGCCTCTACTATAGCATCCTTCATTTCTTTGGTAATAACACCTAATTCAACATTTGCCTCAGCCGCACCGGCTTTGATGTAACCTAAGGCTCTTATGAATGAACGTGACATCCTAAATCCACTAACTGGGAAATTGAGGACGGCCCTCTGTGTACTAGCTCCCCAAAGGGCTGATTCTGGAACTTCCATTTGGCCCATTGTATCTGATTCTGTTCTAGTATAAGGATCTGCAGGAAGGCTACCTGTCAAAGATATTGAATTCCCTACTGATTTACCAGATTTAGAGTTGATTGCCTTCCTTAACTTCGCTTTTCTACTTTCAGGACACTCATAAATCCCATATTTTGGAAATCTAACATGCCCTTCCTGCAAATTCTCCATATGAACCTTTAGCATAGAATTGATTGAAAGGTCAGAATAACACGCTTCAACATAATTTTGAAGACTATTTCTTACATTTTTTGTGACTCTTATAGACGTATAAGCCTCTTTTACCATATTATCGTCAGAAAGAAAAGGGTATTAAATAGTATGCATTTTGCATAAATATGCATTTTGCATACATAATAAGACATAAAGAACTGTCTTATTTAAGAAAAAATGCAGCTTTTTTACCTAAACTGGAGCGTAGGGTGGTGGATTGTTTGGATCCCAGCAAGTTACAAAGGTTTCATCCAACTCATCCAATCGTTTCATCAACGAATCTGAGATAACAAAATCAAAAACTGTGAAATTCTCAACAATTCTGTTTTCGTTAACCGATTTTGGAAGAACAACCATACCTCTTTGGATAGCCCAACGTATCAAAATCTGGGCTGGAGTTTTGCCTATTTCTTTAGATATGGCCACTAGACGTTCTTCATCCATTCTTTTAGCATGAACCAACGGACTGTAAGCTTCGATAATAATATTCTTTGAATTACAATAGTCTAACAAACTTTTCTGATAATGATAAGGGTGGAATTCAACCTGATTTACTGCAGGTATAACTCCCATTTTATCCTCTAATTCTATTAAATTATCTATTGTAAAATTACTGACACCAATAGATTTGCAAAGTCCTCGTTTTTGCAATTCAATAAAGGCCCTCCAAGAATCATTTCTTTTGCCCTTCAAAGGCCAATGAATAAGATATAAATCGATATAATCACAATCTAGTCTTGCTAAACTCTTTTCACAGGCTTCGATGGCAGTATCATAACCTTGATCCTTATTCCATAATTTAGTTGTAAGAAATAACTCTTTTCTATCAATATCAGCATCACTAACGGCCCTACCTACATCTGATTCATTATCATAAGCCCTTGCTGTATCAATATGACGATATCCTGCATTAATGGAGTTAAGAACTGCATTGTATGTAGAATCTCCTGGTTCGGATTTCCAAGTACCTAAACCTACGACAGGAATCTTATAGCCATCATTCATTTTCTTATACAACTGGTCAGTCATAAAACCCCAGTAAACGGCACTAAATTAATTATTTGTATATCTCTACAAATTTATCGTGCAGATGACCATTAGAAGCAATCCACTCAAATGCATCTAAAGAATAAGGTTCACCCTTATAATTTGTGATTTTTCCTCCAGCTTCTTCTAGTATAGCTATCCCGCCAGCCATATCCCACGATTTTGCCCCTGACACAATATAGCCTTCCAATCTACCTGCTGCAATATATGCCATAGTTAATGCAGCCATTCCCAATTTTCTTGCTGACTGTATTTCTTTTTCTAAAGCTATGAAATTACGACCCATCTTCTGGAAATATTCATCATCTCGGATATATGGAAGTCCTGAAGCTACAATCGCTTGCTTCATCTTCTTAGTATTTGAAACATGTAAACGTTTAGGTTCACCTTTATTGTACAAATCATTCAAAAAAGCCCCATTTCCTTTAGATGCATAGAATAATTCTTTACGTATTGGATCTGCAATAACTCCGATTAAAACTTCATCCCCTTTACACAAACCAATAGAAGGGCCAAATAAGGGAAATGAATGTGAAAAATTAATAGTACCATCTAAAGGATCGACTACCCATATCTTTTCACCTGGAAAACTAGTCCCTTCTTCGGCGATTATTCCATAATCTGGTGTTTCTTGTCTTAAAATTTTACTTATTGCTTCTTCACACTTGAAATCTACTTCAGTTACAACATCAATATCAGATTTAAAATCTAATTGTTTGAAATTTCCATAACTTTCAGCTATTATTTCTGAAGCTCGAATGACTGCTTTAATTGCAACTTCTAAATCATCTACTGACAAAGAAAATCAACAACTCCTTCGAATAAGGCCCTACCATCTCCAGGACCTGAAGGATCTTGGCCCGATGACGTCCAATCAGTATGTTGCCAACCATGAAAAACTCGTTCTGGATGGGGCATCATCCCTAGTACATTTCCTTGAGGATTTGTAATTCCTGCAATATCATAAGCTGCCCCATTTGGATTCCAAGGATAACCCGCCTCCAAATTGCCCTTATTGTCACAATATCTAAATGCAATTTGATTATTATTTTTCAATTCATCAAATTTTTCTTTACTCATCATTAGTTTACCTTCTGCATGTGCATTTGGAATTGATAAAACTTGATTTGTTTCATATTTATTTGTAAAAAAACTTTGTGAACTATCTTCTACTCTAAGATGAATGTGCCTTGCCTCAAAACGATTTGAATCGTTTGTATGAAGTACTGCATCTGGAACAATACTTATCCCTGAATCTGTACCAGGTAATGCTCCTAGTTCCACTAAAATCTGAAAACCATTACAAACACCCAAAACGGGCCTACCTTCTTTTATAAACTCATCGACTTGAGATTTAAGGCCTGATTTTACACGGGCTGCAAAGATTGCTCCAGCACGAATATAATCACCTGAACTGAATCCTCCTGGAAAATAAAGTGCATCATAATCCATTATATTTCTACAATTAGATTCTTCAACTTCACCTAATAATTGTTTAAGATGTATTTTCTCTGAATTACAACCCAATGATGAAAAAGCTGCTGCAGATTCATCTTCACAATTAGTACCCTCGATTCGGATAACTCCTACTCTAAGGTCTGACGGATTTGGCATGATTTTTTGCCATAAGAAACGGGATTAAAACTGTGACCTATGGAATTTATTCGTAAACCCAAGACTGACTGTCTTGTGTCCATTCATTCAGCCCTTCAGAAAACCATAAACCAAGTTCAAATTCAGCAGTCTCAGCTGCATCTGAACCATGAATCATATTATATCCAATATCCATTCCAAAGTCTCCACGAATTGTCCCTGGTACTGCTTCACGGCCATTGGTAGATCCTATTAAATTTCTAGCAACACTAATTGCATCTAGTCCTGACCAAGCCATACAGATTACTGGTCCGCTTGTAATGAATTTAATTAAACCGGGGAAAAAGGGTCTCTCAGAATGTACTGCATAATGCTTACGAGCTATTTCTTCGCTTGGTACAACCTGTTTGAGTCCAACTAACTGTAAACCTTTTCTTTCAAATCTCTGAACTATTTCACCAACTAAGCCCCGTTGTACGCCATCTGGCTTAACCATAACATATGTTACTTCTTTACTCATTTCTCTCTCTTTGAATGGAAAGTATCTGTCCAGCGTGTACGGGCTGGAATTCTATTCAAATCAACGTAATTTTTCTTAGCTTTAGAATTAATGAAATAAAGAACCTGACCTGTTTTCTTAACATACATCATGCCAGTTCCAGGAGGTATTTGCTTTCCTGTAAACGAACACTTCTTTGTTTCTGCCATTTTATCTCCTATCCAATGCTTTAGCTTCTCGTGAAGAATCTAGTAATAATAATTGATCTCCAATATCTACTGGCCCTACTACATTCCTTCTAATAATTCGGCCTCTATCATCACCATCTAAAACTCGAACCTTAACGGAAGAGGCCTCGCCTCTCATTCCGGTTCGTCCGAGAACTTCAACTACTTGTGCTGGAATGCCGTCCATATTTCTTACTTCTTAGCTGACTCTATAGCTTTGACAACTTCATCTAAAGCGCCCTTTTTCTTGCCAATCTCAGTAATTGCAATTGCTGCAGTAGTTACTTTGAGACCTGCTGCTTTACCAAGTTCATCTCTGGAAGGAACATAAGTGTATGGAATTTGCTTCTCTTCACAAAGCATTGGTAAATGTGCTAAGATTTCAGGAGGTTCAACATCTAGAGCCATTACGACTAATTTTGCTTGCCCTCTTTCAATCAACTTGGTTACCTCATTGGAACCTTTTCTAACCTTACCACCATCACGTGCTGTTTCAGCGGCTAGGTATGCTTTCTCAGATAGCTCTTTGGGAGCTTCGTATGTTACGAATAACGGATTTGCCATTTTTTTACCTCTTTCAGACTTTTGTCTTCATTAATCACGGGTTACCCACGTGGGTTCTCGTCTACGAAAGGGGGCCTATTTAATACATGCTCGAAATGTAGCTATTATGAGTATTACAGTCTACACTACTGCCCCAGACGAAAAGACTGCTGAAGCTCTATCTAAAGCTATTATCGAAGAAAGTTTAGGTAAATGTTGTAATTTCTGGCCTGTAAGAACAATTTATTCTTGGAAGGGAGAAATAAAAAATGATACGGAACATGTAATCTTCATAAAGACTACAAAAAATAAATTTAAGGATTTAGAAAAGTATATCGTTAAAAACCACCTCTATTCAATGCCTGCAATCGTTTCCCTATCTTGGGACGATTCACACGAACCTTTCAAAAATTGGATAAATACTAATGAGTGAATATGATGTGATTATTTGTGGAGGAGGTCCCAGTGGATCTACAACTGCCTTCTATGCTGCTAAAGCAGGAATGAAAGTATTACTCATAGATAAATCAAAATTTCCAAGAGACAAAGCATGTGGTGGTTTACTTACTGCAAGGCTATTTGATGAACTACCAGAATTAGAACCATACATTAAGCCGATAATTGAATGTCCAGCAAAAGATGTGAATTTGTATTCACCATCTATGAAATACAAAATTGATTTTGAGTTTCCAGAAGGTACACCATGGAACATAACGCGTGAAGTATTTGATAATGCAGTACTAGAAGCTGCAAGAGATGCCGGTGCTGAAATAATGACTCAAACCAGAGTTAGTGATTTCAAATTTGACAATGG
>Ga0208411_1001560_pt1 | contig 15252 bp, 29 predicted proteins | sample ETN01SmetaG_4_FD_185793 | JGI IMG/M metagenome (GOLD analysis project Ga0208411, IMG submission 185793) | Marine microbial and viral communities from oxygen minimum zone, Eastern Pacific Ocean - ETNP2014F12-01SV261 (SPAdes) (version 2) | ecosystem: Environmental > Aquatic > Marine > Oceanic ...
TGGATGATAAGGAGGAACAACTTGCAATCCTTTCGACCTTTGTGCGTCTGGGCATTCTTGTTTGGTCTGGGGGCATTCTCACTCTTGCCTATATTAAGTTACCTCCTGCTCTTGGAATACCCGAACAGAAGCTGGATCCAACATTTATTGCATCTGTTTTTACTGGCGTTTTAGCAACCTTTGGTGTTCAAGCTGCTAAAGGAAAGAGTGATTCGGCTCCAGCAGCAGCACCACCAGCTTCAGGTGGTGATGGTATTAGTAAAGATGATGTGGAAAAATTGATACAACTTGCATCACAAACAGCACCTTCTCAAACGATTAGAATTGAGCAAGGTCCAATAAAAATTATTGCTGGAGAGCCAGATATTATATCAGGAATAGAGACTAGTACGACATAAGTTATGGTCTCATAACACTGTTATCAAACCCCCATTTTTCTATTGATTTTTTAGGTATTTTATACTATATAATGTGGATAGTTGATGTTAAATGCCATGTCTTTTTGGTATACCGTCTACGTGGGACTAGCCTTCGCTATTGTCGCACAAATCCTGTCACCAACAGGGATATTTTTTAGTAAGGTTGTAGTTTGATATGAAACATAGTTACGTTAATCCTTCTGACTCTCAAGATCTTGCTCATCTAGAAGCTCCTGATGCAGGAGTGGCAGACCCTGGATTTTATATTGATAAAGATGGTTGGAGTCAAAGACTTCCCATCAGTGATACTGAGTGTATTCTTAAGTGTCTTTATAATAACTTAGGGATGTCTGGGTTGAATAAGAAACAAATAGAACGTTTGATAAAGGAAATACAATCAGAGTCTCCACCTATTCTTGATGGTGAAGATATACTGGATATTCACAAAATTAAAGTAGTATAAGATGTTAAATCTAATAAGCCTTCACGCCACTCCTGATAGTGTTGTTTGGAGTATTGTTGTTATGGTTGCTTTGTCTGTCTTTATGGCTGGCGGTTCGATTGCATATATATTTCGTATGGCATACTATGAAGTAAGAGATGATTAGATTATTTTTACCTATCATATTATTTTTAGGTGTGTGTACTCCTTCGTTTGCTCAAGACAAATTAAATAATGAATGGACTGTTCAGAACTTGATTGATAGACTTCGTGAATATGAATCAAGAGAGAACAGAATTTCAGCTGAAGATGTTATTAATGAAGCATTAGATGAGTTGAATACTGAAAGTGATATAGAACCTAACGATTCTGTTGGGGAACTTAAAGATATTCAACACTATAAATGTTTAGAGAATGATTCTTCTTTGGATACTATTGCCGACGCATTAAACGAGTTAAACCAGGAGGGATCTGATGGGGGCAATGACACCACCAAGCAGGAATAGCTGCTACAATTTTAGAGTAGTGGAGGTTATGAAGGTAGTAGATGGGGATACCATAGACGTAAGGATTGACTTAGGATTCGGCATATTCAAGGATGAGAGAGTTAGGATAGCAGGTATTGATACTCCTGAGAAGAGAACTAGAGACCTTGAAGAAAAGGCATTGGGTATTGATGCTACCAATTATATGAAAGAAAGGTTGGAAGGAGTACTTCATGGAGATGAAGAGCTTACTATTCGCACAGAACTTAAAGGTGGTGTAGGTAAGTATGGTCGTCTACTTGGTTGGATTTATTCAACAGATGGTGATCCAGAACTTTCAATCAATGAAGAGATGATAAAATATGGTTATGCTCTTGAGTATGATGGTGGTACGAAGAATAAGGATTGGGAACCCTTGAAAGAGATTCGTAGGGAATATGGAACTTTAGTTGAATAAAAATATGAATGGAGTGTGGTATTCCACACCCCATTTTTTATATGGGATGTTATAATTAGTAAGTCATATAAACATATATCAAATGAGTAAGGTTGTTGGGATTGATCTTGGGACTACAAATAGTTGTGTAGCCGTGATGGAAGGTGGTAAACCTAATGTTATTGCAAATGCGGAAGGATTTCGTACTACTCCTTCTGTTGTAGCATATGGTAAAAATAAGGATAAAATGGTAGGGCAGATTGCTAAACGTCAATCTGTGTTGAATCCTGATAATACTTTCTATTCTACTAAAAGGTTTGTTGGTCGTCAGGTTAATGAGGTAAGTGAAGAATCAAAAGAAGTAACTTATAAGGTTGAGAAATCTGGATCAAAACTGAAGTTGGAATGCCCAGTTCTTGATAAGCAGTTTTCACCTGAAGAAGTGGGTGCTCAAGTACTACGTAAGTTAGCTGATGATGCTAGTAAGTATCTTGGTGATACTGTTACTCAGGCAGTGATTACTGTTCCTGCATATTTTAATGACTCACAACGCCAAGCAACTAAGGATGCGGGTAAGATTGCTGGTCTTGAGGTATTGAGGATTATTAATGAACCTACTGCTGCTGCTCTTGCATATGGTCTTGATAAGAAAGAAAATGAAAGAATTCTTGTCTTTGATTTGGGTGGTGGAACATTTGATGTTTCAATATTAGAAGTTGGGGAAGGTGTATTTGAAGTTCTTTCTACTTCTGGTGATACACATTTGGGTGGAGATGATTTTGATAGGGTGATTGTAGATTATTTGGCTGATACCTTTAAATCTAATGAGGGTGTTGATCTTCGTCAGGATAATCAAGCTTTCCAACGTCTTACTGAGGCAGCAGAGAAGGCTAAGATTGAACTTTCAAGTTCCGCTCAAAGTGAAATCAATCTACCATTTATTACTGCTACTTCTGATGGGCCAAAGCATCTTTGTATTACTATTACTAGGGCTAAGTTTGAAGAACTGGTTTCTGGTTTGATTGATAGGTGTGGTGTTCCTGTTGAGCAATCTCTTAAGGATGCTAAACTTTCTTCTGATGAACTTGATGAAGTTGTATTGGTAGGTGGTTCTACTCGTATGCCTGCAGTACAAAATCTTGTAAAGCGTATTACTGGTAAAGAACCTAATCAGACAGTAAATCCTGATGAGGTAGTTGCTGTAGGAGCTGCTATTCAAGGTGGAGTACTTTCTGGTGAAGTAAAAGATATTTTATTACTAGATGTTACTCCATTGTCTTTGGGTGTAGAAACTCTTGGTGGAGTAGTAACTAAAATGATTTCTAGGAATACTACTGTTCCTACTGAGAAAACTGAAACTTATTCCACTGCTGTTGATGGTCAAACTACTGTAGAGATTCATATCTTGCAGGGTGAGCGTGAGATGGTTGCTGATAATAAGAGTCTTGGAACTTTCCGTCTTGATGGTATTCCTCCTGCACCTAGAGGAACGCCTCAGGTTGCAGTGACTTTTGATATTGATGCTAATGGTATTCTTAGTGTTACAGCAAGGGATAATGGTAGTGGAAAGGAACAAAGCATAACTATTAGTGGGGCATCAACATTATCTGATAGTGAAGTGGAGAAAATGGTTAATGATGCAGAGGTTAATGCATCAGCAGATAAGGAAAAGCGTGAGCAGATTGATCTTAAGAATCAATCAGAGTCCCTTGTTTATCAAGTTGATAGGCAGATTGAAGAGATTGGTGATAAAGTTGATGCCGATGCTAAAACAAAGGTAGAAACTAAACGTGATGAACTTAAATCTGCAGTTGAAGGTGATGATTTTGAAGTAGTAAAGACTTTAATTACTGAACTTCAACAAGAACTTTATTCTTTAGGTTCTTCTATTCATCAACAAAAAGAGGATGAACCTGTTGAGGCCAAAGAAGAAGAAGATGTTATTGATGCAGAATTTGTAGAAGCAAAATAGCAATGATTAATAATGATTGAGTTAAAACAGATTCCTAACATTGATAATGCTATTATTATTGTTAGGAATTTGGATGTTCCACAAATACATAATGTTATAACTGAACCTCCCAGAGTGTTACCACCTTTACAGCCGGTAACTATGGGAGGTGCTATTGGTGTTCCTATTGTAGATATGCCGGGATGTGTAGAAACTCATGAATCAAACAACGGAAACAAAAACCTTTCTAAGGATGACGAGAACGGTGTGGTTACGCATTGTGACGCTGGCGTTCCCAGTTATAATACTATTAATTATCAACCGGAACAATTAACATATACAAAAGATGCTCCAGTAGATACAAGAACAAAACCAAAACCTCCAGAGTCACCACCATTACCTGAAGCACCAGAAATACCAGAAACACCAGTACCAAAAGAAGATTGTCCTGCTGCGGATATCTTATCAGAAAATCCTCCAGGTACTGTTGTAGAAGCTAAGACTGCTGGTGGTGGTAAGAGAGAAATAACAGGTTATGAATGGCAGGGTAATCCTAAGGTGTGTGTTACCTTGTATAGGGAGGTTGGTATAGTAGATCAAGTAAGGATGGCTATACCTACTGCTGGTGCTGTTACTACTACCGGAGGGATTGCTGTTGTGGCAACGACATCTGCCCTATTGGCAAAACCCCTGGCGGATTTACTTTTGAAGGTGGTGAAGCCTGTGACGAAGAAGGTTGTAAAGAAGATTTCTGCGATACGCGGGAAGAAAGTGAAGGTTGAATCACGTCGGGAGAGGATACTTGCCCAGCGGGATCGGAACTTGGCACTGCTGACTTTGAAGAAGGTGTTGAAGAAATAGCGTGTGTATGTGGATGTTTATGTCCAGGTGGATTATTAACTACTACATCAGCACATATCTTATAGTAAGGAGACTTGGGATGGAATTGTATTCCTTGTTGCATAAGGGTTCCACAATTCTTAAGTCTTGCTATCTCAAAGTCTAATCTTTTGTTTGCTACTATCTGAGCATTTAATTCTGTCTGTACTCTAGCTGCTTCCTTACATTGGTCTTGTAAGTTACCATCTAATGGCCAAGATAAAGTAGCAGATAATCCTATGCTTGTATTGTAAGTATCTTTTTGTCCTGTTCTAACTGGTTTCTCAAAAAGAATACTTCCTGGATTATCTGGAGCTCCATCTTCATCAAGGTCTCTTACATCATATATTGGATCAAAGTACATACTTTCGTATGGTATCTGCCAACTATTAGACCTAGTTACATATGGTGTAAGGTTTAAAGTAGGACCTTGGCATTGTATCCCCCCACCATATGTATTTGTGATATATGGCCCTTGCAAGACTTGGATGGCTTGGTTAGTGACACTCCCTGAACTGTTAGCGATAGGGCTTGCAGTAGCACTAACCCCGCCAATAGTTTCAGCAACAACTTGGCCTGTGTATAATTCATTTAATAGGATTATTGAGAGAAAATACTTGTTGTATCTGTTATTGAAGTAACTTCGCTTGTTCTTTGGATGATTGTTTGATTTGACATCCCTGGACCCAAATAGGTTTCTGTAAACTGAAAAGCATCTCCTGGAGTTTTTATTGAAAACTCTGGTCTGTTGTTCAGGTCTAGCCCTCTCCATGTTGTAGTCACTCCATTGTTGCTAATATTTTCAGCAGATGTGGCTCCTGGTGAAAGATTACCTATGTTCTTTACACCAGTACCTGTTACTGTGTACTGCCACCCTGTATTATAATCAATTGAATTGATTGTTTCTGTTACTGTGCTAGTAGTTTCAGTATGACTTGTCATAGAACCTTGAGTAAAATTAGGTACTACTGGAACTGCTAAGGCATCTGTAGGAAATAACCCTACAACTAGGACAATAACTGATGTTATCCTCCCCAACATTTGCTACTCCATTATCTAATAGTAAGTTCACTTACAAATTGACCAGTAGCACTAGTTCCTGCACCACCAGCAGTTAGAGTTGTAATCCCACCACTGGTAATAGTTCCTGCTAATGTACCTGCTACACCACCAGATTGTGTAGTTGTTATACCGAAAGCAGGCATGTCTGCTACAATACCTCCAGTAACATCAACACCAGTTCCAATAACATTAACGCCATCACCTTGAGTATAAGATTCACTGAAACTGAATGCAGATCCAGCTGTATTAACATCAAATGAACCTTGTGTTTGTAAGGCAGCTGCCGTAGCACTTCCTTTTGTCAAACCTCCAAAGGTTCCACTGTTAGCTGTATCAACTTTGATGTTGGTTCCACTAACACTATATGTTGACCCTATTCTGGTTGCTGCTGTAGCAGATCCATCAACCTGGAGTTGGGTGCTTGTAGTTAATCTATGAATCAAATCTGCTTGTACAGGAGTAGCCACCGCCAATAGCATAATCAAAGGTAAAAACCTTTTCATATTTGGTTCTCCGCGCAAAAGTATCTAGGTATATTTAGCGGATATACCTATTCGACTTCGCAACACAGCTTGACAAACCCATCAACCTATGTTAAGATAAATAAATCAACACTTAACAAAGTGTAATATTGCTGGCGCCACCGGGACTAGCCAGGTTAATCCGTCCCTTATACCTGTCTAGGGCGACAGGGCATATTAAATACTAACCTTCCCTAAGGTTAATACTTAAACTGTTTTAATACTATGGCTACACTTTCGCAGACCCAACAGGGTTCCCAATGGGAAACCTTTTGTGCTTGGGTCACTAATACAGACAACCGGCTTTATGTCGGGTGGTTCGGCATTATTATGTGCCCATGCTTATTAGCAGCAGCCATCTGTTTTATCATCGCTTTTATAGCAGCTCCGCCTGTTGATATTGATGGTATCCGCGAACCAGTTGCTGGTTCACTTCTTTATGGTAACAATATCATTTCTGGTGCTGTTGTTCCATCATCCAATGCTATTGGTCTACATTTCTATCCCATTTATGAAGCAGCATCTCTAGATGAATGGCTTTATAATGGTGGTCCTTATCAGTTGGTTGTATTCCACTTCCTTATTGGTATCTGTGCTTATATGGGCAGACAGTGGGAACTTTCATACCGTTTGGGTATGCGTCCTTGGATCTGTGTTGCATATTCTGCACCAGTATCTGCTGCTTTTGCAGTCTTCCTTGTTTATCCTTTTGGTCAAGGTTCATTTAGTGATGGAATGCCTCTTGGTATTTCAGGCACCTTTAACTTCATAAACTAAACCAATGTGTAGTATAAATCGGGTGAACTGCTGGAAACCTAAATCGTATTGATTAACCTTTAACTTTATGTTATTATAAATAATATTAGATACATAAAGTTAAATGTCTAAAAGACTTACTATTGACGACTTAAAAAGTATTGCTGAAAATAGAAATCATACTATTGTTTCTATGGAAGGTTATACGGGAGTTAAAAGTAAAGTCCAGTTCTTCTGTAATACTTGTAATAATCATTTTGATACAAGTATTGCTTCTTATAAAAACGCAAAGAAAACTGGTTGTCCTCATTGCAGGAAATCCACTATCTCCAAAACTCAAAAAGGAAAGGATGTTAGTGATGAAACCAGAAAACTTCTATCTCTAAAGGCACAAGGTCGCAAAGGTTCTCTTAAAGGTAGGTTTGGTAAAAACCATCCTGCATATAAAGGAACTCCAAATAGAGATTTTAATAACCCCTCAACAGATTATTATATTTGGAGAGAGGCAGTAAAAACTAGGTTTAATAGAACCTGTGTTGTTACTGGTAAAAAATCTAACCTTGTTACTCATCATTTAGATGGTTGGAATGCATATCCTCAAAGAAGATATGACATTACAAACGGCGTTCTTATTCATAAAGAAGTTCATAAACTATTCCACGACCTTTATGGTTATGGTAATAATACAGAAGAACAGTTTAATCTCTTTCTCAAAGAGCAATACGACACGGCAATCAGCATCCAAGTCCTAGATACATCTAGGAAAGGTTCAGAGACTACCTGAGGAGTTCAGTCTCCTTAATAACAGGTTTAAGCTCCCGACAATCTAATAAAATAGATTGATGATATAGTCCAATCCCTATGGAAACATAGGTTTCCGTTCTGCCTAATAGGTTGGTTTTCCAGGCAGAACACAATATCCTAATGCATCCATTCCATATGGCTGGTGTTGCAGGTATGTTTGGTGGTTCACTATTCTCTGCTATGCATGGTTCACTTGTTACCAGTTCTCTTATTCGTGAGACAACTGAAACTGAGTCTCAGAACTATGGATATAAGTTTGGACAAGAGGAAGAGACATACAACATCGTTGCCGCTCATGGTTACTTTGGTCGTCTAATCTTCCAATACGCTTCATTCAATAACAGTCGTTCACTACACTTCTTCTTGGCTGCATGGCCAGTTGTTTGTATCTGGTTGACTTCCGTTGGTATCATGACTATGACATTCAACCTGAATGGTTTCAACTTTAACCAGTCTATTACTGATAGTAATGGTAGGGTTATTAACACTTGGGCAGACATTCTAACCAGAGCTAATCTGGGCTTAGAAGTAATGCACGAAAGAAACGCACACAACTTCCCACTAGACTTAGCAGTAACAGAGTCACAACCTGTGGCTATGACTGCTCCAAGTATTGGATAAGTTTGTTTAGAGTTTCTACACTATCATTTAATAGTCCGAGCGATGTATTGCAGTTATTGCATAACACGCCTCGGACTTTTCCAGTTTTATGGTCATGGTCTATACAACGTTTAGTCATGGGGGTGTTACAAACTTCACACAACCCTTGACTTCTATTGATAAGTGTGTTATAATCTTCTTCTGATAACTTAAACTTTCGTCTAGCATATTCATGGGGTTTATAATATTGTTTCCTTATAACCCGCTCACAATCTTTACATTTACTTTGGAGAGCTTTTTCACCATTCCCGTAAGTCCTAAGGCCAAACTTGGTGGTGGGTAAATCTCTACTACACTTGTTGCAATACTTTATTTCCATACTATATCTTCCATACCTACTATGTATTATAACACACTTTTTAACTTCCTACTATGGCTTCATAAGAAGCATATAGAGTGGCACTTAGACTAGTTGCACAAGGAGGGTTGACACCCTCCTTTCTTTATGGTATATTATATTTGTAATCCCCTGTAGCTCAATGGTAGAGTACGAAACTGTTAATTTTGGTGTTGCTGGTTCGAGTCCAGCCGGGGGAGTTTATAGAGGGTCACTTGGACTAGTGGCACAAGGGGGGTTGTCAGACCCCCCATTTTTATTGTATAATAAGACCATACGAAACAAGACTATGACTGAGACTATAGACAAAGGCAACGACAACTGGAAAGTGATGAATGATCTTGACGATGCATTCAGCCAAATTGGCCACCTTGAATTTCTTATAGATGAACTGCAACGAGCAGTAAATAAAAATGATCGTGCTTCAGTCATTGATCTTACTGCAGCTCTGACTGCTTTTATGCCCGTTTACACAGCTCAATACGATAGAGCACAGACTATTGCATGGACCCAAGTAGTTGGGCAACCTGAAATACTTAACTAACTTAATAAACCAATGACTATAGACAAAGGCAACGACACCTGGAAGGTGATGAATGATCTTAACGATGCATTCAGCCATATTGGCGACATTGAATTCCTTGTAGATGAACTAGAGAAAGCAATAGATAAAAATGATTGGACTGCAGTCGTTGACATCACTGCCGCTTTGACTGCATACCTGCCCGTCTTCACAGCTCAATACGATAGAGCCCAAGCTATTGCATGGAGTGCTGTTGTTCCACAAGATAAGAAAACGTGTGAGGGTTTTCTTGATATAGAAAAACCAGTTGATTGGCCTGGACCGGAGGTATAAATTAATGGCTATTTTTAAAGCTACGGTTTTCATTAGATTGAGACCTCAGGTAGATGATTCTCCAGGCAATGCTGTTAGAGATGCTTGTAAGAGAATGTCTGAATTGTATGTCAATAAGTTGAGGATTGGTAAGGTAATTGATGTATGGATGGAAGCACCTGATAAAGAATATGCTATGAAAGAATTAAATCATCTTTCTGATAAGTTTCTTGCTAATACTGTTATGGAAGATTGGAGTTATGAGATAGAAGAACTAGATGCTTTACCTGAGGGTGTTCATCCAAGTGTTAAATAACTGTGTATTTTTTGGGTTTACGAAATGATTTCTTTAGTAACAATGGCAGCTATGATTGGTCTTGCTATAGGCGGTGCAGCTTACCTTACTCTTAAAGATAAATAACTAAAAAATAGTTAGACATGAAAACCTTTAAACAGTTTATGCAGGAAACTTCCCTTAATAGGGTTAAGTCAAAGTCCGATAAAGGTGGTATGGCCATCATGTCTGCTCAGAGGGGTGATAAATCCAAGAAGGAGAATAAAGCCCGCTCCAAACAGTTAGAGAAGGATATTAAAGGGTCTGGTCTTCCAGGCCCAACAAAAGTATCAGGAAGATATACGGAAAATCCTGGCACACCACAAGAAAAAAAGGTTGGGGAGAAATCTCATGTAGTTTCTTCAGGTAAAAAAGGTAAGAAGGCATTTAAAAAGGCCATTACCAAGTTAGGTAAGAAGTATGACCAAGACTCTGTTTTGATTCAGAAAAAACCCAAAGGTTCTGCCTCCTTAACAGGAACTTCAAAGAGTTCTTGGCCAGGTGAAGGTAAGAATGTTAAAGTGGGTAAGATGAAGCCAGGTCGCACTGGTGAGTTTGACACTAAAGTAAAGAAGAAAACTTTTACTTATGAATAGTAGAAAGAAAAAGCAACAGCAAAACGCTACAAAAAAACTGAATAAGAAGGAAGAATATGTGAGTGATGTTCGACCTTGGGATCCAGATTGGCAACCCAAATCATTATCTCAGGCATGGATTAAAGATGCATATCAAAAGCAGTTTGGACCTGTGGTGGGCAAAAATAGACATGAACAGTGAAAGGATGTTGAAAAACATGACTAGGACTGTCTATGAATTGGACCAGGGACTAGATTTTTTAATGAAGAGTGATGTTTTTAGACCTACTCCAAGAGATCTTACTAAACATCAGAGGATTGATAGGCTTAGAAATACTGTGCGTTTATTTGAAGATCAACTAAATGAGTATGAAAAATCAATTCCTAAATAAATAAATTGTTTTTTATTATGTACAGGAATTGGAAAACATCTATTAAACAGGGGTATTATTATCGTATGGTAGAACCATTAACAGATTTGCGTCAACAGAAAAAAACTGCTGAGGCAATGGGGAATTATACTACTGTTAGAATTCTTCAACAACAGATTGAGACTATCGAACGTAATCTTGATACTGAAAGAGAGATTAAACTTGAGGATAGATGGGCCTGGACAGCACAGGGTAAGAAAGAAAGAGAGAGTAAGATGGACACTCAAGGTATGTGATTAATTATTATGACTGAACTTGTTAATGGAAAAGTAAAGACTGTTTACAGTATTGATTCTGAACCTGAAAAGGTACTTATTAAATTTGAAGATAAGGTAACTGCATGGAATGGCCAGAGGGTAGAGTATCCTAGAGATAAGGGTGCTACTTGTTGTCTAATCTCAGCATTATTGTTTGATGTATTAGAGAAACATAATATTCGCACTCATTATCTTGAGTTACCATCACTCAATACAATGTTATGTAAGAAACTAACTATTGTTCCTGTAGAAGTTATCTGTAGAAACTTTGCTGCAGGATCTATTGTTAAGAATACAGATGGATTAACAGAAGGAACACCTATTAGACCATCTATCATTGAGTTTTTTCTTAAGAATGATGATAAAGGAGACCCTCTTCTTACAGCAGACCGTGTAAGATTGATGGGGCACAATCCAGACCCTCTTGCAGAAAGAGCAAAGGAGATTAATGATGTACTCCAATCACTATTCACACTCATTGGGATGGACCTTATTGACTTTAAGTTAGAGTTCGGGTATGATGCTCATGGTGATCTTTATCTTGCTGATGAACTCAGTCCAGATAATATGAGACTATGGAAGAAGGGAACTCAGGAAAGGTTTGATAAAGATCTTTTCAGAAAGGATGAAGGTGATATAGTAGAAGCTTACAAACATATTTTAACTAAACTTAGACCATTTGCTGAATAATTATGAAGATTTTTCTAGATACTGCCGATGTTTCAGAGATTGCTAAGGCATATGAAACTGGGATGATTGATGGTGTGACTACAAATCCATCTCTTATTAAGAAGAGTGGTAGAGATCCTTTAGAAGTTGCTAAAGAAATTTATAATTCTTTTCCTCTACTTGAAAGTATTTCTTGTGAGGTTGTGGCAGATACTATTTTTGAAATGGTTGCACAAGCAGTCCAGTATTATGAGATTGGAAGTCGTGTTACTATTAAAGTTCCTTGTACTGTTGAAGGACTTAAAGCATGTAGATTTCTTTCAGAGAAAGGAGTATCTACTAATGTAACTCTTGTTTTTAATGCCGCCCAGGCAATCCTTGCTGCCAAGTCAGGAGCCACTTATGTCTCTCCCTTTGTGGGTAGGTTGGATGACCAATCCATTGCTGGATTGGAGGTTGTAAGGTCTATAGCCGAGATGTATGGGCGTCATGGGGTTAAGACACAGGTCTTGGCGGCGTCCATCAGGGACGTTCACAGGGCAGTCAGGTCATGGTATAATGGAGCAGACATCTGTACTATTCCACCAAGTGTTTTCTGGAAAATGTATGAGCATGTATTGACTGATAAGGGACTTGAAATCTTCCAACATGACTGGGACAACTCATCACATATTCCCACTAAATAATACTTCCAGTCAGACTTAGACATGAAATTTACTGTATATTCGAAGGATGGGTGTCCATATTGTACAAAGATTCAGCAGGTGTTAGAGTTGGCAGAGTTGGAGCATAGAGTTTATAAATTGGATCATCATTTTGATACTGACCAATTTTATCGTGAGTTTGGTAGGGGATCTACATTTCCACAAGTTGTTGCTGTGGAGGAAGCAGGTTATGCTAATCTTGGTGGGTGTACTGACACAATAAAATTTTTACAGGAGTTGAAACTTGTTTGATGGAAGATGGTGAATTCATTCTAAATAAAGATAAACCTGAGATTAATCGGGGCGTTGAGTTATTATTAAGAAATAGGAGGGTAGTAGAAAAACCAAAGACATTCCAAATAAAGTTCGGTAATATGGTTTCTTTCTTAAAAAGAGAAATTGTTTTTCATTTTAACTTTTATGTGGACATAAGAAACAAAAGTAGATCCTCTGGAGACAAAACATGTTAGCAGTAGTCCTTACATTCGGGGTGTTATTTTCCCTAATGTTTTTTATAACTGGTGGTATGATTGGATGGTTAGTTAAAGAACATCTTTATAACAATCAACCGCAAGTAGTTTATGGGCATCCAGAGATGTTTGATGAGCATGGTAATATTTTACCAGATGATATTTTAGCAGTAAGGTTTGAAAACAATTATGACAACAACGACGAAGAAGAGTAAAGAGAAGCTCCCCCCTAATCCATTTCAACATGAGATTCTTGAGCTTGTATCTAAGCAGAGAACTAAAGGTAAAAAGGTTGAGATTCTACAAGAGTATGCGAATGATGCTCTTAAGTCAATTCTTATTTGGAACTTTGATAGTACAGTTATCTCATTGATTCCAGAAGGTGATGTTCCTTTTGAGAAGAATGATGTTCCTGTTGGAACAGACCATACTTCTTTACGGAGAGAGTTTAAGAATCTATATCACTTTGTAAAGGGTGGTAATGATACCTTGAATGGTATCCGTAGGGAGACAATGTTTATTCAGATGTTGGAAGGTCTTCATCCAGAAGAAGCAGAACTCTTGTGTCTTGTTAAAGATAAAAACTTGTCTAATAAGTATAAGATTACTTATGATAATGTTAGAGAAGCATTTCCAGAAATCCAATGGGGTGGTCGTTCATGAGTGAAGAGCAATCTGAAACTAAAAAAGATAATGGAATGGTCCCATATAATTATAGTTGTGAAATCTTATTGGAAAAAACAACATTAGACAAATGTAATGATAGAACTTTCCCTAGTGATGGTTATATTGTTAAGTATAAAGATGATGAAGGTAACGACTGTATTGATTTGACAAGATGTGCCAAGATGACTGGTGTATTTGATATGTACTATGATAGGTACAAGAATGTTGAATCAATTGATTATGGAATGGGACAAAGAAATCCCAAGATGTGGGGTTATAAACCTCCCGAAAGGAAGAAAAAGAAATGAGTGATGGATTTGGTGAGAATAAAAAAGCTACCGTAATTATCAATGATGATGAGATAGCAAAACTATTAAAAGAGTACAAGAAGATTAAAAGATACCAGAAGTCTTCCCTTTATCAGGTGAAGACAATGGATGGGACAGAGGAAATCGTAAGCAAACTTATTGAAAAGTCAGGGCTTGACGATATATAGTATACGGGGTATAATATACCCATACGTTCACCTCTTAGGGGGCGCAAGTAAGTCGCGGAACGGAGCGTTCATCTTATGTTAGAATTATTTCTTATTGGGTCCATTAAATATCAACCTCCCGATATGTCCTGCCATCAATGGAAGGAAGTTATTGAGACGGTTGCTAATGATGATATCCTATCATCTAAGAAAAAAAGAATCCTCCTTGAGAGGATTCATGTTCCTATACAATGTTATATTGGGACATAAGACGCAAACGACTGAAGGAACGGACCTAAAAATCCAACTACTTCAGGAGTAAATACAATGCAACAGGCTACCTATCGAGGTGTCAAGTATGACACCGCAACTCCAAAGCAGGAGTATAAAGAATGGCATGAGCTAGTTGATGGTAAGGACCACGTTTATCGTGGTAAGACTTATCAACCACTTAATATGATTCGCAACAAACTTCTTAAAGAAAAGCGTTTGCGTGAAGCTCAAGCTCATAGACAGCTTGCTTAGTGGCACAGGGGGGGGGGTTGACTTCCCCCCTTTTTTTATCTATAATAAAGTAAAGGAAATATCCTATGGATAAGGAAAGATTAAAACTTATTGTAAAAAATCTTGAATCTCTTGTTGAATGTTTGAAGTCTGAGGTTTATTCAGATGTTGAAGCATATAAACCTAGACCAGATGAGTATGAAGAGATTGCTAGATACATAACAGATTACGACGAAGTATTTGATGATGATGATGATGATGAAGATATGACTTATAATAAATATAAGAATAAGTATCTTTTGAGTAATGATGATGACGGAGATGGACTTTAAAATACTGGATAAATATCCCGGCTATAGAATATATGCGGACGGGAGAATATATTCCCTTCGACGTAAAAAATATCTCCCTGGCTCTAAGACAAAGAGAGGATATTTAGCATATACTTTAATAGATGTAGAGGGGTGTAGAAAGTTTAAAAATAAACACGTCTTACTCGCTGAGGCATTTATACCTAATCCAAATAACCTTCCTGAAGTAAGACACTTAGACGACGATAAAAGCAACTTAACTTTATCTA
>Ga0208411_1001567_pt1 | contig 15212 bp, 9 predicted proteins | sample ETN01SmetaG_4_FD_185793 | JGI IMG/M metagenome (GOLD analysis project Ga0208411, IMG submission 185793) | Marine microbial and viral communities from oxygen minimum zone, Eastern Pacific Ocean - ETNP2014F12-01SV261 (SPAdes) (version 2) | ecosystem: Environmental > Aquatic > Marine > Oceanic ...
CGAGAATCTCACCAAGGGAGAAAGCCCCTTGAAATCTGGAAACCTACTGACCCCATCGGCAATATCACTTGCTGCAACAATGGGACACGACACGGTGTCCGTGGTCCGTCAACCCTCGATAGCAGTGATTGGTGTGGGAGATGAGCTCACCCCTCCGGGTGAGCCCCTGTCCGAGAACTCGATTTACGAATCCAATACGTTCGGAATCTCCTCCCTCGTGAAGAAGATGGGAGGGATCCCAAGGAGATTCGCACTTATTCGCGACAGTATCGACGATCTTAGGGAAGCCCTTGACGGGGCTGCAGAATCTTGCGATGCCATCATCACTAGCGGAGGGGTAAGTATGGGCAAGTGGGATATCGTCAGACAGATAATGGAGGAAGAAGGAGATGTCAAATTCTGGAGGATTATGATGAGGCCCGGGGGACCTCCCCTCTTCGGCTCTTGGAAGGGCAAACCAATCTTTGGCCTCCCTGGCAATCCGGTTAGCAGTCATGTCGTCTTCACGGTCTTGGTGGCACCTTGGATGTCCAAGAGCATGGGGTCAGACGAACCTCACGGCTCCAGGATGGCAAACAGGGTCCGGGTCACGATGCAGGAGCCTCTCAACGGGGCCCCCGGTAAACTATGCATGAGGAGAATTTCAATCAGGCAAGAGGGGGACTCGCTGGTAGCCTCCACCAGTACCCACCAAGGAAGCGGCAATATCCACAGTTTGGTTGCCCATAACGGACTCTCTATGCTGCCTCCCGACACGAATTGCGAGAAGGGTGACACTATCGATGCCCTATGGCTATCTTGAGCCATTAACCCTAAGAGCGCCCGATTACGATTTCCCTCCGTGTTCGCAGAGTGCATCGACTGCAGGGGCACAAAGGGTATGTGCGGAATATCCCCATGCCCTCTTCTTTCCGAGGTCAAGCGCAGACTCCCCCAAGGAGAGGCAACAACTCTTGCCGACATCGCAGGTCCAAGCCCCCCGTCCCTATTCGTAGGAAGGTACGGATACCCGAACGTCAGAGTCGGACCAAGCGTGTCTTGGATTCATGGAAAAGGGGAACATATCCCATCCAGTGGGGATCCAGCAGATCTCTTCGGACAACCTCTCGAGGAGGTGGCAGCCAGACATGCCAACTTGGTTACTGGTGGCAGAAGAATGGCAACGAACACCACTGGTGAATCCAGTCGAGTACTCGAGGCCACCCAGATAATCGCCATGTCGTCCGGTTCAGTTGACGTGGAGCTCGACTTCGATCGACCAGTACCGATTGGCGGCCCACCGTCCTTTGACACGATGAGCACCCCCCTAGGCCCATCCGGGGGATTGGTCAGTGCCGACGTTGTCAGCCATGCCAGCATTAGCAGGAAGGTTGACTCAGTCGCAAACGAGACCGACCTCCTCGCTAACGAGGCCATGGGGGAGCTGACCTCCTCTGGAATAGGAGAGTCCCACATTTCTAGAATACTGTCCTCTGGCCTTCTTGGAAAGGAAGGGAAAAGGAAACTAGTTCCAACCAGGTGGGGAATTACTGCAACTGACGACACCCTCTCCAAGCAGTGCTGGGAGAGAGTCCGCGACCTCCCTTCGCTGGACAAGTACATGGTATTCGAGGCAACCTACCTCGACAATCGATTCCATGTCATCCTCGCACCAGGGCTATGGGCATTCCAGATGCTAGAAGCCTGGTGCCAAGGATCTGTTTGGGGTTCTTCTGAAAACGTCCTCGACGACTGGGAGGAGGGGGAGCCAAGATCGGAATATGCAAACTCGATCACGGGCGCATACTATGCTGCCCGTCTAGCGGTCCTTGAGCACATGGAGGCCATTGGGAGATCAGGATCATGCATGGTTTGGCGAGACATTGGGCCCGGCTATTGGGCACCTGTCGGAGTATGGCTAATCAGAGAGACAGTAAGGAATGCTATGAAGAGCAAGGCAACGGTTTTCGACACATTGTCAGAAGCAGTTTCTTATTTGGCACCAAGGGTTTCCTCTCCGGAAGAAGCAAAGCGCTCTTGGTTCGCAAACAGAGGGAGGCAAACCACCCTTGCCTCATTCTGAGAAGATTGTTCAGGCATGGTTTGAAAGGAGCGCGCTGTGACTGCTTACTCTGCCCGAGGTGATGCGATGTCTGAAAAGAAGAAGAACGGTTTCTCCGAGCACGGTTGGATAGAGGTAAAGGGGGCCCGAACTCACAATCTCAAGGACATAGACGTCAGCATTCCCAGAGGCATGTTCGTAGTGATCTCAGGAGTGTCCGGTTCTGGGAAGTCAAGCCTCGCATTCGACACCCTCTATGCAGAGGGCCAGAGGAGGTACGTGGAGAGCCTAAGCTCCTATGCGAGGCAGTTCCTGGGGCAGATGAAGAAGCCAGATTGCGACTCGATCGAAGGGTTATCTCCTGCAATCAGCATTGACCAGAAGCAGGGAAGCCACAACCCTCGTTCCACTGTTGCTACAGTTACCGAGATGATGGACTACATGAGACTACTATGGGCAAGGGTGGGCCTCCCACACTGCCCTGAATGCGACCGGGAGGTTAGCAGGCGAACCGTCCAGGAGATAGTAGACGACGTCCTTTGGAGGTTCGAGGGACATGGAATCGCAATCTGGAGCCCTACGATTAGGAACAGGAAGGGGACGCATGCTGATTTGTTTACTGCTCTGGTAGATCAGGGATACCTAGCCGGAAAGGTAAACGGAAGGGAGGCGAGTTTCGAAGACCCTCCTCGGCTGGAGAAGAACCTGAGACACGATATCGACGTAAGGATCGACAGGATGCTACTTACCCCGGCCAATAGGCAGAGACTCACAGAAGCAATAGAGTCCGGATTGAGACTAGGGGCAGGATCAGTCGCAGTAGAGAGCCTAAGCGCTCCCAAACCAGGGGATGACAACTCGGAAGAGCAGAGATTCAGAACTGAGGAGGGAGAGGTAATCGCCTACTCGGAGGAGTTCGCATGCCCCACTCACGGTGCATTCCTACCGGAGATGAGCCCAAGGGTCTTCTCTTTCAACAACCCCCTGGGAGCATGTCCCACTTGCCAGGGCCTCGGCGTTGAGAGGTCGTTCTCGCACGACCTGGTCATCGACAGAACCGCAACAGTGGGGGAGGGATGCATTAGGCCGTTCCGGAGGTCAATGATGTCCGGTTGGTATCGCAGCCAGATGACTCAGACCTGCGAACACTTCGGAATCCCAACAGACGTACCATTCGGGGAACTGGATGATGACAGCAGGGACATCATGCTCAATGGATCAGGGGGCGAATCAATAGACTTCGAATTCAACTCTGAGAAGGGATCCTCCTACACGATGTCCAGGCCATGGGAGGGGGTGTTCTCCCGACTCTCCCGCACATACAAGGACACGAGCTCGGAGCGCACTAGGTCCCGACTCTCTTCTTTCATGACCGATGAGCCATGCACCAACTGCCTTGGCGACAAACTCAATGATGCCGTATGCAAGGTCACGGTAGGCGGAATCAACCTTCCTGGAATCTCCAAGTGCAGCGTTCTCGAGGCTCTCGCAGTGGTACAGAACTGGAGGCTCGGGGGTCTGGATGACACATGGGAGAAACTGGACCGAGAAGCCCCCTCGAGCATCACAGTAAGCGCCACGGAGAAGCTGGATGAGAGATCCATGTACATAGGGAAGGAGATCATCAAGGAGATAGAATCCCGACTCCGATTCCTAGCCTTGGTGGGCCTGGACTATCTGACGTTGGACAGGAGGGCCAACACCCTCTCGGGAGGGGAGAGCCAGAGGATCCGGCTGGCAACACAGATTGGAACACGCCTCACTGGCGTCATGTACGTCCTAGACGAGCCCAGCATCGGTCTCCACCCCCGTGATAACGACCGACTATTGGAGACGCTGAGGGAACTCACGGATCTCGGCAACACCCTACTGGTCGTTGAGCATGACGAGGCCACCATGAAGCAGGCCGATTGGCTGGTCGACCTAGGTCCCGGTGCCGGGAAGGATGGCGGGAGATTAATCGTCAACGGGACTTACGACGAACTCCTCGCTAACGAGGAAAGCATGACTGCAGCGTACCTTTCCGGGAGGCAGACCATCCCAATCCCCGATGACAGGGTCGAGCCAGCAAAGGACAGATGGGTCACGATCTCCGGCGCTAGGCAGAACAACCTCCAGGACATCGAAGTTGAAATCCCGATGGGTTGCATGGTAGCGGTAACAGGGGTTTCTGGATCAGGGAAGTCCTCATTGGTCACGGAGACACTCGCACCAGCACTCCTGAGGGAACTGCACGGCACCGACTCGACCCCTGGGGCTGTGGATTCCATTTCAGGTTTGGAGATGGTGGACAAGGCCATCGTGATCAATCAGTCCCCAATAGGGCGAACCCCGAGGTCAAACCCAGCAACTTACACAGGTGCCTTTGGCCCTATCAGAGAACTCTTCTCTCAAACAAAGATGGCCAAGGAGAGGGGGTACGAGCCCGGCCAGTTCTCGTTCAATGTCAGAGGAGGCAGGTGCGAGGCGTGCAGCGGAGCAGGTTCGACGAAGCTGGAGATGAACTTCCTCCCAGATGTGTGGGTTACTTGCGACGTCTGCAAGGGCAAGAGGTACACTCGTGAGACTCTCGAGGTGAAGTGGAGGGGAAAGACAATTCACGATATTCTGGAGATGAGCGTGGATGAGGCGTGCGAGTTCTTCGAGAACCAACCAAGGATCCATAAAATCGTCAAGACGGTCAGTGACGTCGGTCTGGGCTACATTCGCCTAGGGCAGCCCGCGACGACCCTCTCAGGTGGAGAGGCCCAGAGAGTAAAGCTCTCCACGGAACTGCATAAAACCCCTAGAAAGCACACATTCTACATCCTCGACGAACCGACCACAGGCCTCGCCCTGTCTGACGTCCACCAACTCATAGAGGTCCTCCTCAGGCTACGGCGCAACGGACACACGGTCATCGTCATCGAGCACCACCTAGACGTCATCAAGTGCGCAGATTGGATAATCGACCTCGGCCCAGAGGGTGGCGAGCTAGGAGGGGAAGTAGTGGTGGCTGGAACCCCGGATGAAGTCGCTAGGGAGCCCGGCAGCTACACTGGGCAGCATCTGATTGGGATGTTCTGACGGATTACGTGCCAACCCTTGAGAAGGGCCACACCAACCGAGTTCCAATGTACCGCTCAGGAAACCCAGCACTGAATGACTCAACTTTCGAGAAGTCTGCTTACACCGATGCACCATGGTGGGGGGGTCACGAGTCAAACATGATGACGATAGAGGGCGTGTCGGAGAAGACCGGGCTCCTACTACTAATCACTACTTCCACTGCATTGGCTACTGCATTCTCAATGCCCGAAGCCGCTCCACTTGCCTTCTTGGGTGCATTGGGTGGCTTCATAGTGGCGATGATAGTATTCATCTCCGGGTCAATGAATCCGATTCTAATCTGCACATATGCAGCATTACAGGGTCTATTTATCGGAGGAATGACTTGGTACTTCGAGATCCAACTCGCACTTCCAGGAATCGGATTACTCGCCGCCTTCCTGACCTTTTTGATCCTCGGGGGGATGATCACAATATACCGGGCCGGACTGATTAGCTGGGACAGAAACATGGCTATTGCAGTCACATCGGCAGTCTTCGCCATCTTTATGATATACATGGTTTCAATAGTGGGAGCGATAACTGGTTGGTTCCATTTCCCATACATCCATGGGGCAGGTCCACTGGGAATCGCATTTTCACTGTTCGTCGTCGGCATCGGAGCCCTATGCTTGGTGGCAGACTTCGACTTTATCGAGAGAGGAGTTCAGCGAGGAGCTCCGAAGCAGTTGGAGTGGAGGGCTGCCTTCGGATTAATGGTCACGCTGATATGGCTCTACCTAGAGATTCTGAAGTTGCTGGCAAAGATTGCCGTATCGAGGCGCTAGAAGATGCAAACAGACCTCATTCTCGCTCTCGCCGCCGCGGGAGTAGCCCTCGGGATATTCGAGGGAATCCGTCCCGGACCACTGCTGACAATGGTGATTCGCGAAACCCTGACTGGGGGCTGGTCAGCTGGAGCAAGAGCCGCATCCGCACCAATCTTCACGGACGGCCCCCTCATCATAGTCAGCGTCTTCCTATCAGGTTGGATCGCGGAACAGCCCTCGATATTGTTCCTGATATCACTACTCGGGGCCGGCTTCTTGGTTTGGTTCGGGATCGACTGCTTCAGGATTGAGCCACCCGATCCGGAGATAGAACAGGAGGAGGTCACTGGATCTTTCAGGAGAGGGGTGATGACCAACCTGCTGAATCCGAACGTCTACGTCTTCTGGTTCCTCATCGGCGGACCTCTGATGGCTACCGCTGCAGGCGAGGAACCACTAGCACCAGTCGCCTACGCCCTCTCCTTCCTCATTTCCATCATCATCGTGAAGGTCACCATAGCTTACTTCTTCGATCGCACGAGAGGAAGGCTCTCACCCCGGGGGTATCGCTTCGCTCTCGGGATATGCGGAATCGGGATGTTCGCATTCGCCGCCGGGTTCGCATACCAGGCATACGGGCTCGTCCCAGAAGTATTCTGAATGGAATCAAAGGGTGCTGGGGCCGCCTGTCGGCATCTCCTGCACCGTCACACCAGCTCGTAGCGAGGGCCCAATTGCAATAGTCCCGTAAATCCCCTGGTCGACTATGTTGTGAGAGAGGCCGAACCACGGGCGCCCATGAGCATCGACAAGGATGTCGATGAAGTCACCGAAACCCCCGCACCTGTTGAACCCGCAGTCTGCTGTTGTGTCCAATGGATCCCCCACCTCATTGACCTGCACGGTCGTAATCAGAGGCATCGGGCTGAATGCATCGGTAATTATCCCGATGTACCCATTCCAATTGTCACCTCCCGAGTCTCCGATATACGCGAATGCCACCATCCCAGAATCACCAGCAGCAATTGCTGGGAAGCCAGTACCATTCAGTCCCGCAGGGGGGGCAATCATCAGTGGGGCACTCCAACTCCCCCCCTCATCAGTGGAATAACTGTAGTAGGGCATGTTGTCAGAACCCATCCACATCGCGTGGACGTTATCATCCTCATCTGGGTATACCTGCGCCTCCTCGAAGTTCCATGTCTGCGCCGTTCCAGTGGTTTCGGTCGGAAGTGGGTGTTCCGTCCAAGTGAGCCCCCCATTGGTACTCCTGAAAATCGAATATCCCTCTCCATTGCAACCTGGGTTTCCACGGTAGAAGTTCCCGTTGTTCGAACCAACCATGTGACCAGTCAAACCACCGCTGTTGCAGTCAGTCGGCGCCCCTGGGACCTCGGGCCCCCAAGTCGCCCCCCCGTCATTGCTGGTTGAGCAAACAGGGTAGGGGTAGTTCCCGTTCACGCAGAACACCCATGTGGTTTCGTGGAAAAGAGCGTTGTAGGGGGAAGAGGCGATGGTCTGGTGATCCTGAACCGACCAACCCGTAGCAGGAGTCGGACCTATCCACGTCCCTCCCTCATTGTCAGACCATTCTACAGTCATTCCGAGGAGGGCATGCATGTCGAACTTCATGATGCGGTCAGTCCATGGATCGACGTACACGTACGGGTCGTTGCTGTTGGCTACTGGCAATAGGGCACTATACACGTCCTGACACGTGTATTCGGAGATGCTCGTCATCCCAATAAGGCCACTGCACTGCACAATCGCAGTCGAACCAGCAACCCCATTGCCCCAGCTACTCATGTACAGGTTATCCTGTGATGTGATTCCGATAGTAGGCTCAAAGGTCGAGAAACCTATCCCGTAGTAAGTCCCAATTGCACAAACGGGGGCGTTCCCGTCCGTTAGATTCCCAGCTTCTGGATTCAGGGTTGCATCCGTCGCGTTCGCAAAGTGGTACCATGTCGTGTTGCTAATCGAGCCACCATGCTCGGGGCACAGGTCATCGAACAAACCAACTTCCTCGACGACCTCACTTTCTTTGCCGAAGCAACCGCTTACTGACGCCAATATCATGAGGGATACAATGCTTAGGGCGGAGACTCTCACGACACAGCGGCTGAGCCATCCATACATCAGTTAAACGGATTGATGGCCATTTGGCCGAAAACCCCTGACATCGCCTCCCTTGCAAATTCATCCAAGCAGCAGAGTCGTGTTTCCCCCGGCGGGAAGCGGCTCAAGATACGCCAACTCCCCGTACAGTGAAGGCCCCTCCATCAGGGTGCCAATGATCGCCTCATCGAATCCTGCTGCATTATGGGCCAAGGCTATCCAAGGCCTCCCCTCGTCATCTATCTCCACGTCGATGAAGTCCCCGAACCCGCCGCACCTAACGTCCCCGCAGTCAGGGGTGACGTCCAAAGGGTCACTAGGATTGTTCACTGCCACGCTCGTAATCAGCGGCCTCGCGGCAAAGGAATCCGTCATGATTGCCATGTATCCCGACCACCCTCCAGTGCCGTTCTCCTCGTCATAGTCCTCGATCTCTCCGATGTATCCCAAAACGACCCTCCCAGCGGCCCCGGCGAATATAGTCGGGAAACCGGTCTCAACGACTCCCGGGGCTGCGACCATCATCGGGGTGCTCCATGTAGCCCCTTGATCCTGGGAGTTTGCATACCATGGCTTCAGGTCGTCCCCGATCCAAGTTGCGTGCACGTTCCCACCGTCATCCACTGCAGTTGCCACCTCATGGGCATGCCATCCGTCCTGCATTCCCACTTCGGTGGTGATTGTGTGTTCTGTCCAACTGTACCCCCCATCAAGGGAACGGTATACTGCAGGACCTTCACATGAGGGGTTGCCTCTGTATATCGACCCATCCAAACCTCCAGCAAGATGTCCATGAAGGCCAGAGCATTGCGGGAAGCTCTCGATAGGGAAACCGATTCTCTGAACGTCCCATGACAGGCCCCCGTTAAGCGACCTTGAGCATTGGGCTCCAGCAGCCGGGGATCCAGTATTGATGCAGTAGACGTATATTACGGGGTGGAAAGCCGTTACGCCTGGTGGGGGGGGCATCGAGGCAATGCTCTGGTGGTCCTGAGTTACGTAGTACCCTTCCACTGGGTAGGGGACGCTCCAGGAATCGCCGTCATTGTCCGAGTACTCTACGAACATGGAAGCGAGAACGTGCATATCGAATTTGACGATTCTGTCAGTGAATTTGTCCACGTAGATGTAGGGGTCGTTCGAGTTGGGGGTCTGCCCAGAGTCATCATCGATCTGGCCGAATGGCCCGACGTCCTCCCAAGTCTGCCCCTTGTCCATTGACCTGATGATGTGGGTCCCATCTCCAAGTCCGTTCCAGTTGGTAAAGAAAATAGCTCCAGAGGAGGTGATTCCGAGAGTTGGCTCGAACGTATCGAAACCAGTCCCATAGTACGTCGCACTTGAGAAGAAAGGCGTGCTATTTCCCGAGAAGTCAGTGGAAATGTTAGATGCCAAGATCGCACTGGGGTCTGTGGCGTCCACCGCCCAACGTTCCGAGGGCGTTCCCGGGAAGTGGAACCAGGTGGTGACGGGCACGTCTCGTCCGAAATCGAAAGTCCCATTGACAAGCTCTTCCACCGGGTCATCCTCCCACCAAGTACAACCCGTAGTGGTTGAGCAGATCACAAGGAAACAGAGGAGTTGCGCAACCTTCGTCAAAACATCACCCCAACCACTCGTTTTCCAGAATCGCGGGAACGGTCTCGAGCAACGAAACCTCCGGATCCCTCCATTCCATGCCCAGATCCCGCTCAGCTGGGGAAGCATCCCAGAAGAGCCTCTTCCCAAGATGGGTCCTCGCCCATGCGACGCTAATCTTTGGATGGAAGAGGGATACCAGCAATGAGAGGGAATATGGCAACTGCCTAGTAGGGATCCTCAAGTCCGGATTTGCCTTCTTCAGTGACTTGGCTATGTCCTTGAACCACATTTGCCCGGACACGACCAAGTATCTTCCAGCATTGTCCCCCTTGGTCAGAGCCCTCACGTGTGCCTCAGCGACATCTCGGACGTCAACGATGCTGATGTGCATAGGGACCACAGCGGGGATCTCCCGTTTCAATAGGGTCATCACGAACGAAGGGCTCCCATCCAGATGCCTCTTCGATAGAGGCGGACCTAGGACGACACAGGGATTGATAGTCACCATCCTCGGACCAGACTCGTCCTTCTTCGCGTGCCATTCCCTGACAATCCTCTCGGAGCTGAACTTGGCCAACCCATACGGATTGTTCTCAAGGGTGGCATCGTCTGCCCACGATTCAGTGGTCAGAGTCTGACCGTCACTCCACTTCTGCGGCCTTATTGCAGCAGTGGAGGATGTGTGAACCAGGTGCTCGACCGTTCCGGACGCGTCAATCGCATCCAGGACGTTCTTCGTACCAATGACACTGGGGTCCACAATCTTCTCCTGCGGTCTCTTGGACTTGAGAACCACAACCGCTGCCGTATGAATCACCGATATGCATCCAGAAACGGCACTATGGACCGATTCACCATTGAGGAGGTCCATCTCCACTATTTCCAACCCCCCTCCTTCAGCGACTTCCATCTCTCTGAGATGCCCGATCCTCTCGGGGTCAGAAGAATCCCTCACCGTTCCTCTCACGACTCTTCCCTTGGAAAGGAGATTAGCTACGATATGGCTGCCAATGTAACCACTAGCGCCGGTAACTAAGACCACTCCGTCCTCGTTACTGGGTTCTACCATGTCACTGGTTGCCCGACGAGCCGTCTTTGTTTTTGCGGGAGTTGGAGAAACTGGGTGACCACCAATTCGCACGCCCCATCAGCCTCATTGCCGAAGGCACGACTATCGCTCGCACGATGGTAGCATCCACGAAAACCGCAACAGCTAGGGCAAAACCGATCGATTTGATGATCATCACGTCTGCGAAAATGAAGCCCGAGAAGACTGCGATCATGATTGCAGCAGCTCCAGTAATCAACCTTCCAGAAGCCTGCAATCCCTCTGATACGGCACGGGTGTTGTCTTCAGTTTCCAGCCAGGACTCATGAATCCTGGATAGCATCAGAACTTCGTAGTCCATCGAGAGCCCGAAAGCAATTCCGAACACCAGGGGGGGGACCATCAGATCGAGTGGCTGTGGAGTGAAGTTCAGCGGACCAGCTAGGAACCCATCCTGGAATACAACAACTATCAGTCCGAAGGATGCGGTTATTGAGAGGATGTTCATGAATACGGCCTTTATTGGTACTAGGACAGAGTGAACTTGGAACCATACCAATACCATGGTTACAATCAGTACGAATGCCAGTGCTGCCGGAATTCGCTCACGTAGGTGATCCTTCATATCGACCTCGTAGGAAGTCCAACTACCGACTAGCACCTCTTCTTCACTGTCTGATGTGAACGACCTCATGTCCTTGATCAACTGCTCTGCCTCATCGCTCCCACTAGGATACTCGATTGGCACGTTGATCATAGCAATCGAGTTAGAGACGGTAGTCACCCAAGTTACTCTATGCTCCTGGGGCCATTGGTCAATCCCTGAGTCGAACAAAGAGGGATTGCAGAGGGGATGATCCACGCTGACGACCCCTTCCACACCCGCGACATCCTGGCACATTTCCGAGACTGAAACTGCCAGTGTCTTGGAATACGGCTCTTGACCGTCTTCGAAGACTATCACGAGGGGGACGAACGAGGCGGAGAAGGCGGGGAACTCCTCCTCCAGAATCTCGTATGCCCGTCTGGACTCCAGGTCCGGAGGCAGGGTGTCTAGGCCCCCCGCAGTCAACTCGACATGTAGGAAAGGTACCCCCAACAGAAGGAGGACTCCCATTGAGGGAACCAACCATCTCATAGGATTCTTCATCACCTTCGTAGAGAACTCCTCCCAGAAGCGGCCACCCCCATCTCCCCACGGCAATGGGACAGGGAGGCTGTCTATCCTGCGCCCGACGAGTGAAAGCAATGCAGGCAACAGGGTCAACGAGTAGATCAACGCCCCAAGGACAGCTAGGAACGCCCCCATGCCCATCGATGGCATATGCGTGGCGGTGAAGTAGAACAGAGTGCACAGGCCAACTGCGACAGTAGCACCAGAGTACAGTATCGCCCGTCCCGCAGTCGACATCATAGTAGCCAACGCACCCTCTACGTCCTGCCCCTTGCCAAGCTCCTCACGGAACCTGCTGATCATGAACAGGCTGTAGTCTATCGAGACTGCAATGCCAATGAGAGAAATCATTGAGACCGAGTACTGGGTCATCGAGAACCAACGTGAGACATAGAAGGCCAGACCAGTGGCCATTGGGAACATGCACATCACTACAGCCATTGGGAGTAGTGAGGCGACGACCGTCCTGAAGACGAAGAGGAGGATGATCATTGACAGAGGGATGCCTATGATTTCGGCCCTGATCTGGTCTTCCTCAAGCATCCTGTCGAAGTCGGAATCGATGATGAGGCTGCCAGAAACGAGAACTTCCAACTCATCGCTGTTCACAGACGACTTGATGTCAGATACCTCCTCCGAAATCTCCTCCTCCGTGCCGTTAAATTTTACGAACGCAACTACTCTGTGCCCATCGATAGAGACATGACGGGCTAGATGGGATGGGTCCTCGGGATTGTCATAGGCGAGGCTAATCTCCAGAACGCCCAGGGATATATCTTCCAACCCCCTGAGAGAATCCCGTACTTCCTGCTCGAACCCCGGCTCATCCCACTCTAGAGACTCGTGGGTGAATATGTAGCTCACGCTGTTAGTCGAGACTACGGGTAATTCTTTGCTGACCAACTCAAGAGCCCGACCCGACTCTATTGACGAGGGAGGGGCATTCCCGTCGTCGAAATCATTCCCTTGTGAAATCAACATCACAGATGCCAATATCGAGATTAGGGAAGCAGCGATTACCAGGTTTCTTCTTCGGTGTATCGACCTCCCGGTCCTCGATAGCAACCCTTCCATGGGCGCTCCCCAAAACTCGAGTTTATCTATTTCACTAGGTGCAGTGTTGAGCAATGATGACTCACGAGCCTAAGCTAGGGACGATACTGATTCCACAACAAGTGAGGGGTTCAGACCACTCCCCTCCAAGTCACCTCTCGTAGCCTCTCCAGAAAGTACCAGAATGCCGTGGACCCCCGCCCTTTCCGCCATTTCCATATCGGTGTACAAGCGATCCCCCACCATTGCGCAACTAGCCGGCTCAAGGCCGAGTTCCTCTATCTTGTGCAATATCATCCCCTTGTTGGGCTTTCCACAGATATGAGATGGTCTAACTCCGGTAGTGGCTTCGAATAACGCCATGTAGGCACCCGTGTCAGGCAGTCCACCATCGGGAGAAGGGCACACCATGTCCGGATGGCTAGCTACCATCGGAACCCCGTTGTGTAAGTGAACGGAGGCCGTGGACAACTTCTCGTAGCTGATCTCCGTATCATAACCGAGAACCACCAATTCTGGCTCCTCCGAGTTCGTCGAGAAGCCGTTCTCCTCGAGCATCTCCCTCATGCCCTCGGTCCCCACAAGGAATGTGTCAGAGACTCCCTCGTTGGATAGCCAAGAAATTAGGTCGTGAGTGGAAAGCAGAACCTCTTCCTCGTTGGCGTCGATGCCCAGTCCACTGAGCTTCTCTAGGTATTGCCCCACTGACTTGCTAGAGTTATTGGAGAGGAAGTACCTCCTGATCCCCCTATTCTCCAATCTGTCCAGGAACTCAGAAGCCCCCCCGATAAGGCTCCCCCCGAGGTATATCGTCCCATCAAGGTCCAAGAACACAGCAGCGATCCCATCTAGAGCCTCGTCCAATTCGCTTCCCACGTTCCATCACATCACGGCAACAATATAGTCTTGAATAGGAACCAAGGACTCCAGAGAGACTTCTGAGCCTCTTTGTCTGCAATCATGCCCGTCAGCATATCGCCCATCTCCTTCTTCCTGGATGACTTGCCGACGAACCAATTCATCAGCCTCTTCCACTTGACCATCTTCTGCAGTCTGTAAGAATTGGTCAATTCCTTCCCCAGGGTGTCCCATAGGTCGGTCATGTACTCAATCGCCTGCTCCTCGGGAAAGCCGTCTGCATGGGCGTCCTTGTCGAAGTGCTTCGCCGCCATCTTCGCGGAGAGTAGACCGTTCCCGATCCCCTCGCCGCTGAATGGGTCGACCAGGCTAGCCGCATCTCCCACGCACATCACACCGGCTCCCGCGGTCCTCCTCGGTTGATAGGAGGGAGGATTCTTCCTGGGGGAACCGAACGGCAGCTGCCATCCCTTCTGGGAACCCTCGACAATCTTTGCATCCCTGAACCGCTCCTTGAAAACAGGGTGGTCCTCGATTACCCAACGCTGCTGCTTCTTCAGTGACTTGCTAGCTCCAGTCTGCTTCCTCTGCTCTGAGATGACCATCCCGATCCCGACGTTAACCACTCCTTCTTTGACGGGGAACAGCCAGAAGTATCCAGGGATGACCCCTTCAATGAAGTGTATCTCAATGGGACCCTGGCTTCCTTCGAAACCGCCAACTCCCTCCCAGTATTCTCTGTAACCACCACAATAGTGGTCATCATCCCTCATCGGCTCTCCGTGAATTCCCTCCACAAGCTTCGTAGCAACTGGGCACCTGTACCCACCAGCGCCAATCGTCAGTGACGAAGAGAAACTCAATTCTGGTCCCTCAGAGGACCTCCCACCGAAACTCCCGGAGATACCGGTTATTTTCCCGCCTTCCTCCAGGACCTCTCTAACGTTGAATCCCTGTATCACCGATCCTCCGGCTTCAGTGACTATCTCTGTGGCCCTCTTGAACATCATGTAGTCGAATTGCATCCTAGGTAGCGAGTAGCCGGCCATCTTCTTCTCGAATTCGTCTTGTGGAAGCATCACCTTCACGGTGCTCCCATTGGCTGAGCCGAATACGATCGAGTCGACCATGAAGTGGGGGGTCTCTTCGACCATCTCCTTCACACCGAGCTCCTTTACGTGTGACAGCGATTTCCCTCCGACGGCATCCCCGCAAACCTTGTCTCTGGGCCAAACTTCCTTTTCGATCAGAAGCACCTTGCAGCCATTCATTGCATTGTAAGAGGCGGCGGCAGAGCCACTCGGCCCGCCACCAACCACAATTACATCGAAGGAGGAACCATCCTCTGGGACCTCTCCTGTGTCTATCGGGTCTTCCCAAGCTTCCATCTTGGTTTCTATGGGAGAGGCACCATCATTCAAACTATGCCATGGGGTTCTTCCGCAACCGATACTACGGGGCGTCATGAGCGGAACTGTGTGG
>Ga0208411_1001572_pt1 | contig 15196 bp, 8 predicted proteins | sample ETN01SmetaG_4_FD_185793 | JGI IMG/M metagenome (GOLD analysis project Ga0208411, IMG submission 185793) | Marine microbial and viral communities from oxygen minimum zone, Eastern Pacific Ocean - ETNP2014F12-01SV261 (SPAdes) (version 2) | ecosystem: Environmental > Aquatic > Marine > Oceanic ...
CGCATCCAGCGTCTCGGCGTACCAAGCGCCGTTGTTCGGCTTGTAAAATCCCTGGCTCCTCCAATCCACCCCCGCGGCGTCGGCCAGCAGGACCGGCTTGCCCGTTTTCCGGTGCCACTCGTCAAGATGGTTCACTGGATCGCGGAAGTCCTGAAAGGACAACACGTCGACATACGGCTTCGCGGCGTTGATCACTTCCATCGCAATCGGCGCGTTGGCCTCATAACGATCTCCCAAAATTAGATGATGTTTATCGTAACGCCGAATGGCGTCGTGAGTCGTCTTGTAATAGAGGTGGGCCAGTTCGGTGAGTTCCTTACGTCCCGTTTCCGTTTTCAGGCGGTCGGGATCAAACATTGGCCCACGCCATGCATTCGGCGGCCGGTGGTGCACCCAGCAGGGACAATCACTGTAAAAGTAGCCGATCAGATTCGGATCGTTGCTAAGGTCAGCGCAATGCGACCGGGCCACGTAATCACACCATTCCTTCCAGTCCTTGCTTCGGAAGTCGTAATGAACGGTGTGCTTCTCCCATTGATGCGATTCGGTGAACGGCAACAGGTGGCAATAGGGCATACCGAGTGCCTTGTACTCATCTACCGTGAAGGGGCGCGAATGCTGCCACTTTCGCACTGTCACTTCCTGTACCCATCCGACCGTGTTGAAACCCCAGGCCTTGAGATTGGGAGCCACGGACTCCTTGATCCATCGAATGGTGCTGCCGCCGTATTTCTTCCTCCAGATGTGGATGTTCTCCGGATAACGGAGACTCGCGGGATCGATGTGGTTCAGCCCCATCGTGAAGAACGGCTTCCCGCCCGGCGTGATCAACCACCAGTGTTCTTTCCGCTGGCCAAGCGTGAAGAAGCCGTCCGGTTCGGGCTGCGTCGTTTTTGGGGCAGGCTGTGCGCCACAGGTATGCGATAGCGGCCAGATGGCAGCGGCAGTACCCGCAGCAATGACCGATCTCAGAAAGTGTCGTCGATTGGGCGCTGTAGACATGATCTCATGCATTCAATTGTTGTTAGTAGGAGGTGTTTCATTACATGTGTCTCTAACCTATTGATTACAAATAACTTAAATTTTTAATGTTTTCTCGGTCACACCTTTAGTCACACTTTTTCGGCTTCTACACCAAAAACCTCTAAAACATTAGGAAAACAGTGGTTTTTCTGTGTTTGCGGCAACGATTTTGATTTATCTGGACCTCCAAAGACAGCCCCAAATCCGTTTTCTGTACTCAGTACTAGGTGTGGAAGGGTCAGCGATATGCGAGAAAAATCACTCCGTTGCAGTAGAACCAGAACCCGTCAGCGTTCAGGTGGTGGAGCGGGTTGGTTTAGTTTCCTTCAGCTTTCAATTCTTCACCTGTCTTGCCGCCGTGTTTGCGGAGGAAGTTAGCGACTTCTTTTTTTGCGGCCAACAGCACACGCGCAAAGGAACATTAAAATAGACCTTTTCATGGACGGCGAGATTGTGGGCACTGCAATCGCGCTTGTCACCCAAAACGCTCCGGCGCGAGCTTGAGCAAAGCGACCTCCAGTTCCGGTTTGCCCTGAGTGATGAGGTCGGTAACGAGCTTGCCGGTGACGGGGCCGAGGCTGAGGCCAAGCATGGCGTGGCCGGTGGCGACGGTGGCGTTTTGCATACCGGGGATAGGGCCGATGCTCGGAAGGCCATCGGGCGTGCAAGGGCGTAGGCCGGACCATGGCTCGATGCCTTCGAAATCACTCTCTTTGAAGGCAGAAAAAAATCTACAGAAAGACTCGATGATGCCCTGTACACGTTTGTGGCTGACTGAAAGGTCCGTGCCGCAGATCTCCATCGTGCCTCCCACGCGAAGTTTCTCCCCCATGGGTGTGACCGCCACACGGGCCTCCTTGAGCAGCGAACAAAGACGCGGCAACTCGGTCGGATTTTTCAATGTAAGTGAATAGCCTTTGCCACCCTGCATGGGTAGACGCAGGCCAAGCTGGTGCGTCATCTCAGGCGTCCATGCGCCACCGGCCAAAACGAACCAATCCGCCTTTAGTCGTTCGCCTTTGGCAGTTTCTACGGCGGTAAGTTGATTGCCTTGGCGAATGAAGTCCTTTGCCTCATCGTCCAGAAAAGTTCCTTCACGTTCGCGAATGCCACGCCGGAGTTCCTCCATAAACTCCAATGGATCGAGATGGCAATCCTGCTCGAACCACACGCCGCCGACCACATCCATCCTCACCTCAGGATCTAATTCGCGCACACGCCCAGCATTGCAAACCTCGGCCTGCACGCCCACCTCTGCGGCCATGGAGGCGACCTCGGCTTCTTCCTCCAAGCCTGCCTCGGTCTGACAAAGCATCATCAACCCGCACGTCTCCAGATTAAAATTCAACTCATCGGCTAGCTCCAAAAATAAGCGTCGACTCTCAAGACTGATGGTGCTGAGGATGTGTTTGCTGTTTTCCACGTGGCGCACATTGGCGTGGCGGAAAAATTTCCAGCACCAACTCCAAAGCGCCGGGTCTAGGCGCGGTCTCATGTAAAAGGGACTCTTGGGATTAAGCATCCACTTAAGGCCCTGGCTGATGACACCCGGCGCGGCTAATGGAATGAAATGACTGGGCACCACCATACCGGCATTCTCATCCGAACAGGCGGATTTGCGGGTGGGATCGCGATCGAGAATGGTGACTTTGTAACCAGCCTTGGAAAGATACCAACCGCAGCAGAGGCCAATGACGCCGCCGCCCACGATGAGTACATCTTGTGAATCCTCAGGCACGTTACTTGGAATGGACGATACCGTGAGCGAACGGATCATCAGGATGCACAATCATCTGTGCTTCAGCTGTGACAAAGGCGCGGCCCCTGACCGTAGGGAAAACCCCACCTTTGGGCGCTTCCTCCACGGTGCCTTCAAATATGGTGTCGAGGATTCCGGCCTGCCTCCAAACCTGTCCGGGCTGAAGTTTGTCCGCCGCGTGGAGGCAGGCGAGCTTGGCGCTGGTGCCGGTGCCACAGGGTGAGCGGTCATATGCGAGACCGGGACAAAGGACAAAATTTTTGCTGTCGGCCTCTTCATTGGCCGGTGGACCGAAGACTTCGATGTGGTCAATCTCGCCGCCATTCTCGCCCGTGATGCTATTGGCCTCCAGTGCCCTACGTACGGCACAGGTAAAATCGGTAAGCTGGTCCAGGTTGCTGAAGTCGACCTTGATCGCATCTCCCGCCTCGATGAGAAAAAACCAGTTCCCACCCCAGGCCACATCACCCTGCACCGTGCCCCAATCGGGAACCTCCACAGATACCGCAGCTGCATGGCACCAACTGCGGACATTGCGCACGGAAACCCAGCCGTCTTCCGGCTCGCGCACAGTAACGATGCCGGTGGGGGTCTCGATTTTATTGTCGCCTTCGTTCAAACGTCCGAGATGCGCAAGTGTGACAGTCACCCCAATGGTCCCATGCAGGCAGCCATGCAGGTAACCGACATTGTTGAAGAACACAACACCCGCCACACAATCTGACTGAGTCGGCTCGCATAAGAGCGCGCCCACCGCCGCCTCGTGCCCACGTGGCTCACAAGCCATCGCAGTACGCAACCAATCGTGTTCATTGCGGAGAAACTCGCGCCACTCGGTCGGCGTGGCTCCGGGATTGTCCGGTGCGCCGGAAACTACCACGCGCGTGGGTTCCCCTGCCGTATGGGAATCGATGACCTTGATTATTTTTACACCCTCACTCATGGGAATGGAACGAAATAGTGCAATCCGCGATCGCAGCAGATTCGCGTGAATAATTCATCCTAGAACTGCAGCTCCAACGGTTGACCGGTGTATTGAATCTCTTTGGACACGCCATCAGGAATAAGTTCAGCCTGGAACGTGCGCGTGGCCGTCTGCTTTGACGCCGGCTCGAGGCTCAGTTTTTTGGCCGCGTCGTCCCACTTGATCATCATTTGGCCAATCATCGATACAGAAGTTACCAGACTTCAAGTTCTGTCAGGCCCGATCTGGCTTTGTCCTTGTGAACAAACACCACGCGAATTTTGCTTGCGGTGACAGGTGCGAAAGTGCCGATGTTCTCGGAACTTCCGATCAGTTCCACCGGGCTTTTTTGGATTTTGCCCACCTCTTTCCACTCCTTCCCTTTGAGGTATTGGACGCTGTAGCTGAGAGGGGTTTGAACACCACCATGATCATCGTAGATATGCAGAACGACTTTCTTGATTACCTTCTCCTGGCCAAAATCAACTTCCAGCCAATCCGTTTTGTTCGGTGACCCATAGGAGGTCCACCGATTAACGGGATTGGATTGAAACATGATTCTTCCATCAATGGCACTCTTGGCCACACCCCCATAACGGTCTGAATAGGAGGCTGTTGCTTTGGGGTAGCCTTTGTTGTTGGGGTTGAGGGCGATATTTCCTTTCGGAGGACGGGGAGGAGTGTAGGGCAGACGTCCGGGTCCCCAGGCTTGCAGTTCGGTAAGGCCGGACCCGGCACCTTGCGCATTTTTGAAAATGAATCTGATTTTTCTCATTTTCATTGCAGGAAAGGTGACCATGTTCGCTCTCTTGCCCGCTGCTTGTTTCGGTTTTCGCGTTTGATTGGGGAGCGCGATCCATTTCTCGTCTTTCCAGTATTCACATGTGAATGAGAGGGGTGCCAGCACGCCTTGGCCATCGTCGATGATGTAGAGTTTGAGCGTGTCGAGTATTCGCGCTTCACCCAGATCACAAACAAGCCAATCGCTTTTCTGATTGGATCCATCCGTTGTCCAGCGGTTTGCGGGCTGTCTGTCATAGACATACTCGCCATCATAGATTTTGCTGAGGGATGTCTCCTTGGCGGTGAATGACGCTTTGTAACGCGGGTAATAGTCGCCATCGTTGTTGACGGCATAGTTCAGCCGAATGTCTTTATCCATTGGGACTTCCTTCAGGGAAGGCAATGAAATCCTCAACTTCGTGGGCACCTTGCTGGTTTTGACTTTCTTGCCATCGATGAAAACATGAAACCCTTTGCCCGCTGCATAGCGGTCCCCTTTTCTATCCCAGATCACACTGATCATATGACCTTTGTAGGGAATGGAATCCATGGCAAAATAATCCCACGACTCTGGAGCCAGAGAATCAATGACAAAGCTGATGTCACTTGCGGGTTGTAGCCCAATCAAGCCGGTGATGATCTGGTCATTGAAGCTGGAGTGAAAATAATGCTCGCTTCTGTTGCGCATGTCGTGCCCGCGCCAGGAACCGTCGTCGGGATTGAGTGCTTCGGCAATGTAGGGCTTCCCGTCCTTTCGTTGAGAAATGGCAAAGGTGTGCAGAACGGTCAGGTAGTCTTTTTTGCTGATCACATCTTGTTTGTAAAACTGCAGAACATTCGCCATCGCCTTGAGTGTCTGCGCTGTGGCAAATGGCCATGACTGTCCGCTCCACCAGCAGCAGCCCGTTTTGAGAACGTACAAGGGATCGTTTACCTCGGTTGTTCTGGGTCCGAAAGGTGCATAAAAGTACTCCGGATCCATCAGGAATTTCCACGCGGATTCATAGCCCTCGTCCGGTATGTTGAAGGTCCAGGGCACATAGCCGTGCAGTTCACGCCCGTGAGGATTGCCGGCAAACTTTCCACTTTGGTAGGTGAGGGTGTGGGCCTTGACAACATTCCCCTCTTTGTCTTTTTCCTCGCGACTCGACATCGGAAAGAAAAAGTTTCGTTTGGGATCCCAGAGCTTTTCTTGAATTTGATTTTTGAGATTGCCGGCGATGGCTTGGTATTTCTTTTCTAGTTTTCGATCCTTTTTCAAGGCAGCGATATTGGCCAGCGCCGTCGCATCGGCCCACATGTAGGAGTTGAAAGTCGGGCGAAAGGCTCGATCGCCGCGAAGGATATCCTTCGTTTGACGACTGTTGATATTAAATTCCATGCCATCATCATGTCCGGTCTGCCAGAACATGTTCATTTCTTTGACCCAATGCCTCGCTTCCCAACCTTGAAAATTCTTGATCAAATCAGGGAAGAGATCGAGGATGAATGCCTCATTGGGATGGACCTGGTGAACGGCCCATGCCGAATCTGCCAGCCAGGATGAATATTTTCTAGGCTGGGCGCCTTTTGTTCTAAACCAATAGCGAAGATAGTCTCGTGCCACGTGCGGGTTGTGCATCCAGCGTATTTCGTTGAATTGGTGTCCCGATGGACAAGCGATTGCCCCGTAGGCACCAGACCAAAATGGCCGATTGGCAAATTCAGTCAGTGAGTACCCGCTGTTGGGGGAGCCATAACAGATGTGGCGAGTGACCAGTTCCCAGCGGTAATAGTAGGTCGCATCAATTTCTTTGTCTGGCGTTTCCAGAAAGGGAATATTGGCCTTGTACCAATCGAAGTCTTGGTTTTGCAACCAATCCATGGACTTCAGGATCTTGTCTTTGTCGACCAAAGACTCAGCCCCTGAACTTTCTGAAACAAGACTGCCAAAATTGAACAGCACCAAAAGGCCGATGAAAAGACTTTTGTTTGTCTTCGGTTTTCGCGTGGATGAAACTCTTGTCGTGCGTTCCATCATCTTGATTTCCTTTTTCATCGCTATCGTTACAGGCTTACCTCTAATCGCTGGCCGGCATATCGTATCTCTTTGGCTGTGCCGTCCGGAATGAGTTCAATTTTGAATGCCCGCTTAGGACCGCCCTTTGCTTGTGGCTCGATGGTCAAGCGTTTGGCGGCATCGTCCCACTTGATCAGCGTTTGGACTGAATCGCCTTGGAGGTAATCAAGGCTGATGCCGTCGTCGTCGTACAGCGTGTAGTTGCCGTTGGCGCCTCGGTAGATCTTGAGCGTCGTGGGCTCGTCGACCTTTTGTCCGGTGTATTGACGGATGGGGTCGACCGGCACGATGGCGCCACCACGAACGTAGATCGGCATGGTGGCCAGATCCACGGCGCGCTGCACGCTGCGGCCGCCGGTCTCGAGCTTGCCGGTCCACCAGTCATACCACTTGCCTGCGGGAAGATAGACGTCTCGGGACGTTGCGCCCTTTTTGTAAACCGGAGCGATGAGCAGATCGCGGCCCCAGAGGTATTGATCGCCGATCCCCCTCGCCTGCTTGTCGTCCGCATAGTGCAGCCACATCGATCGCATCATGGGCATACCGGTCGCTCGCGCTTCCCACGCCAGTGTGTAGTTGTAGCTCAGCAGCTGGTAGCGCAGTTCGGCGTACTTTTTGGCAATCGGTTCGATCCTGGGGTTGTTCAGTTCCGATTCCAGGGGAGGCGTGTTGCTTTCTTTCGGCCCCATCTTTGAAAGGCCCCAGCCCCACGGAAGCCGCATCTGCCAGGTTCGGCCGTGTCCGCGGAACGATGAGGTAAAGGCGGCGAACTGAAACCAACGGGCGTAGAGCTCACCCGTCAAATCCGGCGTGGGATAGAAGCCGCCGATGTCCGACCCCCAGAAAGGTGAAAGGCTCAGCGAATGGTTGATGCCCACGGCGATCTGCGCTTCGAGGGTTTTGAACGAAGCGTGCGTATCGCCCGACCAGATCCACCCGCCGTAACGCGCCACGCCCAGGTGGCCGTTGCGATGCAGAGACCAGGGTCGAACGTTCGGTGTTTTAGAGAGGGGGCCTTCGTAATAGAGTTGATGGCGCTTCATGCGTTCGTGGAAGCTGAACCAGTCGCCTTCATCGGGCCACCACGCATCGACGCCGGTGTCGACCAGCGCGTTGTGCTCTTTCCAATAAGAAGCGATGTGGTGACTGTCGACCGTCTCGCCGGATTTGGGAGGAATGGATCCGTGCAGTGTTTCCAGACGGTCCCGATCCCATGGGATCATGTGGACGACGACTTTGGCATGGCGGGCGTGCAGATCGGAGAGCACGTCCTTGGGTTCGCGCTTAAAAACAGCACGATTGAATTTGAACGAAGGCTGTGATGTATTCCAACCGCGTGGCGTGAAGCCGGTGCCTAGGTAGATGACGGCGTCGACCGGGATCTGTTTTTTGCGAAAGGTGTCGACGATGCTGATGATCTGCGCGTCATCTTCCAGCGTCCGGTGCGATTGCATGTAACCCATCGCCCAACGGGGCGGCAGGACGGCCGGTCCCGAGATCGTTGAAACGTCTTTCATGAACGTGGCCGGTTCGTGTGCATCAAAGACAAACAGGTCGTAGACGTCCGTTTTCCAACCGGGTGGGGGCAAGCCGATGCGACCGCGCCGCTGCTGCCGACGAGAAACCACGGTACCCGGTTCAATGGGGACGGCGGGTGTAAAGATTCCTGTTTCTTTGGAAGTCAGATCAATGTCGCCCCACGGCGTGGCAACAAACAATCCCCAGCCACCCGTGCCGGCGAGCAGCGCCACGGGACTTCGTGAGCCATAGGCCATGGTGTCATAGCGCGGTTGCAGAACGTGCGCCCGACCGCGTCGATCGAACTCAACTTTGTCGTCCTGCCACTTGTCGCCCTGCTTCGGGCCGCCTTCACCGAGACCCAGAACCGGGTGACCATCCAGGGCGAAGGACATTTTTCCATCAGGCGTAAAGGTGATCTTCTGCACCGGCTTGTTTTCCGACGTGGTGACCAGCACGGTGAGTGGCTTGGCTGTCACCTCGACGGTTAAAGGGCCCACCCTTTCTTTGCGTGGTTTAAAGTTCGAATCGAGTTTCCGTAACGTGATGACCGGCTTGGGATATTCACGCCCAATCAAGGCAGGTGTGTAAGGAAACGCCTGTCCAGAATCGATCGGCCGAATCGTGACGCGAACCGCCGCCTCACCAGCGGCACGGATATCGAGCCGCGCCCCGGCAAGGCTGAAGGGCGTCGCCTTCCACTTCCTGTCGACACCGCGAAACTGTGCCACTGATCCGGTGGCCGTCTTGGCGGCGCTGTTTTTCAGGTTTCCGTCAAGTTTCCACCAGCCGACGATGCCCGCAACGGCCTCCTTATTCGTATCATTGGCAGCATCAGGTCGCGTGATTCCAGGAACAGTAACGGGAGGCAGCGCCATCGGATAGTCCAGGTCGAACCTGCTGGAAGGACCTTTTTTGAATTTATCGAGTGCGGGGTTGTAGGTGTGGATGCTGATCTTGTTCGCCCCCGGTTTGAAGACCATGTAACGCAGCCATGATTCTCCCCCGTTATTCAGGTGCTGATAGTCGCTCAGAACCTGGTGAACCTTGTTGCCGTGATCTCCGGCGGAGGTAAGAACCGCCTCTCCAGCGTGGTGACCGCAGAGAACCATGAAGATGTTCTTGTGCTTCCTGACGAACTTTTGCCAGATCTGCTCGCCTATGTTGCCTTTGGCCTTCATTCCCCCGGTGTTTCTCGACTTGCTCGCGGTCATATAGGCGTGCGTCAGGACAATGATACGGTGGTCAGGGTGTTTCGAGACGACTTTGTTTGCCCAATCCAGCACTTCATCGCGCGGTTTGCATTCAAGAGCAACAATAAGGAATTTCATCCCTGCTTCTTCGAAGTGGTACCAGGAATTGTCATGGCGATCCGGAGGGAAGGTGCCTCCGAACTCGGCGCGCTCGGCGAATTTCTCGCGAGGAAAGTATGTGTTGAAATGAGTGGTCCGGTTGACGCCGATATTGCCGCCGTACTTATTGTCCGCCTTCTCAAAACCCATGTCATGGTTTCCCAGGCACATGCAATAGGGCACTTTCCCGTCCAACACAGACATTGCTTTCTTGGCGATGGCCCATTCCTCAGGGGCGTCCGCCTGCACGATATCTCCTTCGTGGACGAGAAAAGCGATATTGAGTCGCTTCTGATTGTCGCGGACCCATTTCGTTTGCGCAAAGAAGTAGCGCCGTAAGTCTCCATTGCCCCACTTGGCAGATAGCTTGAGTCGAGTGTCGCAGTAGAATTGGGTGTCAGGCAAAACCGCGAGGGTGAAAGGTTTCGCTGTCTGAGCTAAATGCGCCGCGGCCATCGTCTTGATTTCGCCTGTGGACAAGGCGCGGTTATAGAGTCGCACATCGTCGATCCCACCCTTGAAAAATTCACGGGTCCCGATATCCGAGCCGATATACGCCGGGGCTTCACCCTGCGTGTCAATCGCCCCGCTGGCCTTGGTGCTGGCGCCGATTTCCTGACCGTCTGCGTAGAATTTGATTGCCTTGCCATCAAACGTCACGCTGACCAAGTGCCATTTCCCATCGAGCAGTTTGGCGGGCTCAAGCGGAACGCCATGTTCGACGTACTTCCCGCTGATCCCCAAGCCGAAGCAGAGACTGTGCTTCTTCTCGTACTCGCCAATCGCCATGAGGGCTCGGGCGTTCCCATCCTCTTTCCTGTAAATCTGCTGCCACTGCCAGCCGCCTTTGCCGACTCTTTTCGGTTTGATCCACGCAGAGATCGTGATCGCCTTGGCCGGTTTGAGTCCGGCGTAGTGCGGGATCTTGACGGTGATCGAGTTGCCGCCGAGGATCAGCGCCTTGCCGAGTTTGCCGTCAGCGTAGTCGCCTCCTGCAGCCGTATCGACGACGGCGAAGAGAAGAAAGAGAAGCGACGAGAAGACCGCCACGCTTGGTTTCAGGATGTTCATGTCATTAGCTTCGGTGTACATTGATTTTGTGTTGTGCGTAGTGAGTTTCATCCGTCTCTTCATTGACAACAAAAAGGCGTCAGTTGCGCTGCTTTACACCGCCTTGGTTGAGACTATCCCGCAGAGACTTGTGCCAGTCCGGATGTTCCTTCTTGTAGGTTTGCCAGGCCTTGTACTCAGCCCGGTCGAGTTGTCCGTTCTTGTCTTTGTCCATGTGGTCAAAGAGCCACTTCCACGTGGGTCTCGCCGCATTCCATTCGGACCGGGATGCCATTCCATCTCCATTCTTATCGGCACTGGCGAAGAATGCCTTCACCACGTCGTCAGGCGAGAACGTTTTGGGTTTGCCGCGCTTCTTTTCATAGGCCATCGGCCCTACGGGATGCTCAAGTGGAATGCCTAACTCCAGCAAGCGAGCCTGCAATGATTTGACGTCAACTGCCTGCACCGATTTCCCTGACTTACTGGCCATCGCCGCAGCGATCCCGGCCGCCTCGCCCAGATGCATCCAGGTGGGTTCCAACCGGATGGTGCAGAAGGCGACGTGACTGGCAGAGGCGCACACCGGTACTAACAAATTGGAACACTCTCCAGCCTTTGGTGTAATGGCACGATAGGGAATGTCGAACCGCGTCCCCACTTTCCAGATCCGTCCCTCGTTGATGATGTGGCCCGAGTCGGAAACGTAGCGTGCCGCGTGGTGACAGTCGATGAAGTGAGATCCGACATGGATCACATCTTCTTTGGCCACGTCTTTGATGACGTCCGCTTGGGTGAGAATGATCTCTCCCTGCAACCGACGGGCTGCGCGGATGTAGAGATAGTGGGGCCAATGGTTGTTATCGGCCCACTCGTCTTTGCAAAACCCGTAGGGTGCCATCTCGTCGCGAATGGGCTCGGGTACCCGGGGATCCGTTTTCAGGAACCAGAGCATGCCGTGGGTATAGTCCCGGTATTTTTGGTGAATCGCTTCCCGCTCTTTGAAACTGGCCTCGACCCATGAGGTTTGTGCGCCCGGGATGCTCATGGACACGATTGAAAACTGGCGATTGTTCAGCTCCCGCTTACTGCTTTCGCCCATTGGGTAGATACCGATAATGGACGTGAGATTTTTGAGCAGGCCCGCCTCGAGAGCGCGTGCCAGCAATTCGTGCTGCATCGGGTCGTAGCTGCTCGGTTTCTCGATCGGGACCCTATTGGCCTCATCTGTGGTAAGATTCAGGCGGACGTTGTAGCAGATCGGCACCTTGCTCGCAGAACCGGCTACAGGCGGCTTACCTGGCATCACGCCAAAAAGCAGTTTCCCCTCGTCATCGAAAGGCGAGATGGCGACCTTGTCGTCAAGGTAGCGAACGCCGGCAATCGATTCGCCATATTGCTCCGCAGACTCACGCCCGACGGAGTAGGACACTCCGGCCTTCGCCATCAAGTCGCCTTCGTAGGTGGCGTCGATGAAGACCTTCGCCCGGTAGATCTCACCGCCCTGCACGCGAAGCTCAGTGATTCGGGCACCGTCTTTCCCTACCTGATCGAGCAGCTGCTCGTATCGCACCTCCACACCGGCTTTCTTCAGCATTTCGAGGAAAACCCGCTCGGCGATTCCGGACTGCCAAGTGCGGCTATTGCCCTCCGTCCACCTGCCGTTACTTCGTTTGACGGCCTCTTCAATAAACTGCTCACAAAGGCCACCCAACGTCTGGCGATCCAGGTGGTTGCACTCATCGCGGTTCAAGCCGCTCGTGGTCAACCCGCCCACATGTCGGGTCTGCTCAAGGAGGATGACTGATGCTCCTTCCCGCGCTGCTGAGATTCCGGCTGTGATTCCGCCCGGCGTACCGCCGTATACACAGACGTCGTATTCTTTAATCGCCCCGACACAGCCTGTACTCAGTATAGGTAACAGGCATAATAGACCTAACTTATTCATCGTTTGTTCCCTTCATTCGCAAAAAGTAGATGAATCTCGCTAGCGGCTAGAAGGAAGATACCGGTACCAAATTTCGAGGTGTCTGCTTCCGCAACTTTACCGGGACCACCGCCGGCGGGTTGACTCCATCCGACCTGGCCGTCTTCGTTTACAACCGAAGCAAGCGCAGTCCATGCCTTCCTTGCAACCGGAAGAAAGCGCTCTTTGTTTAAGATCCCATTATTGATTCCCCAAGTGATGCCGTAGCAGAAGAACCCGGTTCCACTGCTTTCCTTCATGGTAAATTGCTCAGGATCATCGAGGTTGCTTCGCCAGAACCCATCGGCTTGTTGTCGCTTTGCCAGTGACTCGGCCATTTGAACATACAATGCCTTATAGCGGGCATAGCTTGCATGACGTTCGGGGAGGTGTTTCAGGATTCGGGTCAGCCCGCCAAAAGCCCACCCGTTGCCCCGGGACCACAACACTTTTTTCCCGTTCTTCGTCTTCCGGGGTATGGAACGCGCGTCCCGATAGAAAAGGCCCGCATCGGGGTCATAGATTTCTTTGTGCACGTCCCAAAAGCAGGCATTCATCCAATCCACGTATTTTTCATCCTCCGTCATTTGATACAGCATCGCGAGCAGCGGAGGTGCGGTAAACAGCCCATCGACAAAGCGATGTCCCGTGTTTTCCAAATACCATTTCCCCGGGGCGGACACGGGATTCTCAACCTTTGGGTCTTCGAGAAATGCAAGGGTGGGCTGCATTATCAGCTGATCCTTGTTCGCCCGATAACAACCATACCAAATCTGGCCGCAAACAAGCGGATAGGCCCCGCTTTCATACGGCCCGCCCCCCTGCTCCTTAATCCGCCAGGAAACCTGCTTCCCCCATTTCATGCAATCATCCAGATAGGCGCGATCCGACGTGCTTTCATACATGGCCATCAGCCCCGCATAATACGCGCCTCGAACCCAGTGCTGATTGGGGAATCTGAGCGGCTGACTATTCACATGTCCGCGGACGCGATCCGCCAATGCTTTGACCGGGTTGGTCTTGCTTGCCTGAGAATGATCTACGGCCGCGATACTGTGGATGGCCAGCGACAGTAGCAGGGCGTAGCGTCCCAGACGGCCGGATCGGCGAAGTGATCTTGGCAATTGTTTCACGGGCCTAGATGTTTTCATTACTTAAGGGTCAGGAGGTAGGCCATTATGTCGGCCAACTCTTGCGGCTTCAACAAAACGCCCATCGGCGGCATCGGTGACACCTTACCCAGAAAGCCTTCAGCGATCGTCGCTCCCGGATCGATGAGGCTTTGCAGAATATAATCTTCTTTCTTACGTGTCGCGATGGTGTCCAAAGCCGGGCCGACCGGTCCGCCCACGCCATTCACGACGTGGCAGCGGGTGCAAGCGGCGATCGGGTGCGTCATGAAGATTTTCTTACCGCGTTCCACATTGCCCTTTGCCACAGACTCCGATTCGTTGCTCTCGATGACCTCATAGGTGACCTTGCGCAAACTGACGTTGTCCCACCATGCCTTGCCGGTGACAATGCCCCAACCGCCGAACAGGCAGGTGATGTTCAAAGAGGTGTCCAGGCCCGACTTCAAACGCATCTTTACCTGCGTCCAGTCTTTCGTGCCTTTCACCGCCTTACTGGCCGGCGTGTCGTTGCCACTAATGTAGAGCATTGCGCCACGCCCTCCCCCCGCCACATTCTCCGTCTTAATCCAGGCGCTGAGTTCGTATTCTGAGTGCTTTTCCACCGGGACCTTAAAATAGATCCCGTACTCGGCCTCCTTGTCAGCCGAGATTTCGATCGACCGCTTGCCTGTATGAGAAATGATCGCCACCCGGTGTTGTGCCGTGCCACGGTACGCTCGTTCGGACCATCTGACGGGCATGTCGCCGACCACGTTCTCAAACGAACCATTGACGATCAATTCCCTACCAAACGTTGCAGGCCCTTTCTTGACCTCTCCGGCCCCCGCGTTGCGCAGGCTCTGCGACAGCCACATGTCATCGGCATTGGCCGAATCCGTGATCAAGGTCTTGGCCGCCAGCTCAATCGTCTTCTTATCCTCAAACTGGACCATCTTGTTGAAGGCGGCCAGGCGCACGATCAGGTCCGCGTCCTGCACGACCGCAGTGTCGAAGAACAACTGCAACGCTGCCGCATCGTTCCCCAACGCGGTGATCGCGTTGCGACGCAGCGCGGGGTCTTTGCTCAACAACGCCTGTTGGTGTGTCTCCTTGTCGAGACTGCCAAGGCCGTGCAAGCTCCACAGTGCTTGGATGGCGCCAGCGCCGCCAGCCTTGACCTTCGCTTTCAATGCGGTCGTCGCGCTCTGCTTGCCGCCGTCGACCACCAGCCGTTGCGCGGTCTGGCGCCAGAACAAATTATCGCTGTCCATCGCGGCGACCAATTCAGCATCGCTCGCGCCGGCCAGCGATTTGATCTTCGCCTCCGGTGCCTTGTCCCACACCACGCGATAGATCCGCCCGTGGCCACGGTCCCGGTTCGGATTGATGTGCGCGTTGCCCTTGCCGTTCTTCGCGTCATAGCCTGCGCGCGCTTTGCTCGGTGTCGGGTTGTGCTGGATAATGAAATTGTACCAGTCCGCGACCCACAGGTTGCCGTCCGGACCGACCTCCGCCGCCACCGGCGAGAACCACTCGTCGGCCGAGGCCAGGAACGCATAGCCGTTCTTCGCCTTGTAGCCCGAGCCAGCGCGGGAAAGGTGATATTTCCC
>Ga0208411_1001578_pt1 | contig 15142 bp, 11 predicted proteins | sample ETN01SmetaG_4_FD_185793 | JGI IMG/M metagenome (GOLD analysis project Ga0208411, IMG submission 185793) | Marine microbial and viral communities from oxygen minimum zone, Eastern Pacific Ocean - ETNP2014F12-01SV261 (SPAdes) (version 2) | ecosystem: Environmental > Aquatic > Marine > Oceanic ...
TTCCACATACTTTTCAGTTTTTTCACAAGATTAGGTTTTTTCAAGCTCCGGATGTGCAAACAAAATTGGCCTCCAAGGATAAGTACGGACAATCCACCCCTCTACTCGGAAGATGATTTAGGTTTTTTTAAAACTTAACGAATAGCAAATGTTAGCTATGAACAGAATGGATCATAAATATGAATCACTCATTCATTAAATGCCGTGTATTCATTATTAATTGATGAGACTAAAATTGGAATTCCTTCTTCTGCCGATTTAATTACTGCTAAAGTACATCTTACGGCTTGTAAAGCATCTTCACTTGAGTATTTAAGTTGATCTCCATAGACAATACTATTGATGAAATGATGAATTTGATTTTTATGTCCCTGACAATAATAGGAAATATCTGATTCCCATATATCATCACCACCCTCTTCAAAGCGAAAACATAAAGGATCTTTATCTTCACGGTGAAGAATAAGATGTTGTTGTTCTCCGTTCCAAATAAGATTATTTCCACCTTCTCCAAGGACCTCAATCATTCCAAACTCACCTATCACAACCGTGCTAAAACCTTGCATAAAATCCCATTTTCCGTTTAAACGTTCTGCACGACACCATAATCCTTGACAAGCCTTATCTTCATAATTCCAAGTAATTATTGGTATGTCAGTTACAGGAGTTATGTAAGGATCATGTGCAGCTCCAGCTAAACTATGGTCATTTGTATTGTGGGCCTTTATTGCATGTACTTCATTAATTTTTTTGTTTTGCATAAAATATTCTGCAGTGGCAAAAAAATGGACAGCATGATCGAAAATCCAAGGATATTTTCCTCCACCTGAAAGATATGGATCCATTCTCCAATCGCGGTTTAGTGGTCCGGTATTAATTCTGGAAATTGGTTTTTCATTCCAAGCTCCATGTCGCATTCGTATCTGCAAAGGGGTTCCTATCATCCCATCATCAATTAATTTTTTTGCTTTAATATGTGAAGAAATGAAAAGATAAGTTTCACCTACAAATATTTTTAATTTTTGTTTATTAGCTTCCTTTATGGCTCGTTCTCCTTCTGAGAGATACCTACAAAATGGTTTTTCGCAATGAACATGTTTTTCAGCATTTAAAGCCTGCATGGTCATTGGAGCATGTAGATGAGTAGGTGTTGCTATGTTAACAACATCAATATCAGAATTTAACATTTCTTCATAAGAAGAATAAACATTTGCTATGTCATGTTTTTTACTAAATTTCTTGGCTTCTGAAATATCAACATCACATACAGCCACAACTTCCGCATTAGGGTGACTTCTATACCCTTTAAGATTAGGTTCAGCCACTAAGCCTAAACCAACTATACCTATTTTTATATTATTGTAATTCGTATCAGGCATTCTATAAAATCAACTTATATTGATTATGTTTATAATAATTTTATACATCATTAAATTCTATTTATTTGGATGAAAAAGGATCAAGCCTGCTAAATGCTCAGTTTTCATCTGTGTCGTGGAAAACTAGGCTGAATCATTTAAGGATCTCTGAATATTCAGAATACCATCGGTTGTTAATGCCAAGAATATTATTGCCCCACCAACCATTGTTGCCAGACCAGGCACTTCTCCGACCCCCAGCCAAACCCATAAAGGTGCCAAAACCGGTTCAACCAACGCCAGCAAACCTACCTGTGCAGCAGGAACATATCTGGTACCAAGCACCATTAGTGCGAAACCCACACCAACTTGGAAGACACCAAGATAAAGAGAAATAACCAGATCCTTAGGTGTCAGAGCGAAATCCGTTACAAAAATAGCAGATAGGCTTCCAGCAACAAGGCCAGCAAGACACAGAGCGGCCAGCATATTCTCTCGTTTAGAACTTCTTACGGCGATTATCGATGCAGCATAGGAAATGGGGATCCACAAGGCAATCAAGGTAGCAAGGTAACGGCTGACAGCCAGTTCGCTACCAACCATAATGGTAAGACCAACCATAGCAGCACAAATGGCAAACCATGTCCGCGTCGGTACCCGTTCTCCCAATAGGATCCAACCTAGAAAACCAGCCACAAAAGGAGCACAACTAAAAATGAAAAGTGCATTGGCTACTGTGTTATAAAGCAACGCAAACACATAAGCGACGAATCCGGTTCCGAGAAATACTGCCAGTAAAAAATCATTCCACCCCAGTCCACGAAATTCATCAAAAACCCTTAAGCCTTTCTGGAAAAACAGGATGAGAAAAATCGTGAGACTCAAGGCAAAGGATCGGTAAAATAGAATTTGCCAGCCATCAGCTTGTTCGATTAACCGAAGTGCAATACCAGAGGTGCTCAGGAAAAAACCTGAAGCTACTAACAGCAAAATGCCGCGTCGGTAAAGTAAACGATGATTATTCATGGTTCTTATTTACAGGATGACACCAACACTTATGCATGTCTCATGTGAATACCCTCCATATAAAGCTGGTAGACTTTTTTGGTGCCCTAAGTCCTTTTCACCGGGCAGTTAGGATCCCTGCTCATAGGCACAAATCTCTATGAAAAAAGCATGGATTTGACATCAAGACCAACCTTCTCCCCCGGTTCAGTATTTATTTCAACTCTTTTGACCCCCTCATATCAGATTGGGGTTTTGTTTCTAGGGTGGGTGTAGAGGATGTTGAGAATCTGTTAGGTAATTTCAAGATCCAACAGGGGTTCCTAATGCATTTATGTCTATAACATTATCGGGGAAATGATGCACGGTAGAATTAAATCAGAATAACTATGGAAACATGATTATCCGTATCATTCATGGAACTTTTTCAGAAAAGTTTCTCCATTTCACCATAAACCTCTGGGTAGTCCTTGTCGAAGCTGAAATCTAGGGTTTGAAAACGTTCACGGAAACGAGAAACCTCTTCTCCGACATTCTTTCCATGAACCGCCTCTGCAAATAGCGTTGCAAACTCAATGAAGTCCTTTTCTTTCATACCAAAACGAGTCATTTCAGCAACTCCCATACGTAAGCCTGAACTTGAAGTAAAGCTTTCATCAGAGGGAATTGCCTGGTAGTTGACAATGATGTTGCTTGCTTCCAGTTCCTCTGCACTAGCACAACCCTTTGCGTAACCAACCGCAACAACAACCTGGTGTGTTTGGGTGTATCCAAGCTCTGGGTCGCCCTGCACCTCCAATCCTTCATCAGCAAGAGCTTTCGCGAAAGCTCTTGCATTAGCCAGAACCTGCGGTTGATACATCTCTTTGAATGCGTTGATTTCCAATGCTGCCATCAACATGCCTAACAGAGTCCCAAGGTGATGGTTGCTGACCGCCCCTGGGAACGTCCTCCGCTGGATTGCTTTCCAGAGTTCAAATTCCGTTGTTCCTTCTTCAAAGGCTACACCGATTATCCCACGTTGTGATCCAAACAAGGTCTTGTGAGTTGATCCGGTGATGATGTCGGCACCCTCTGCAAAGGGATCCTGGAAATGAGGACCGATGAGACCTATGACATGGGCCATATCATACATCAGAATGGGTCTCGACTGTTTCGAATGGAGGAGCTTACGGATCTCCGCGACCGGTTCGGGGTGAAGGATCATGCTTTTTCCGAGTATGATCAGCTCTGGGTCATAACGTTCGAGCAGACCTGCTGTTTCCTCCAAATCAATCCGATAGGGATTGTCCTGACACACCGGAAAATTAAGCACAGCATATTTTTCGGTAACGGGATCCTTTGCAATATAATCACGAAGAGCTCCCATAGGCTGGGAACTAAGGTGACCGCCCTTGCTAATATGATTATTCATCACCATCGACATGCGGGCCTGTTCTAAACGCCTATCGGTACGGTTTCGAAAATCCACTAGAGCACTGAAGACCGTCATGTTGGCCATCTGCCCGCTGATCACACGAGACTCAATGAGAGGATAGCCAAGGAAATCACGCATCTCCTCCACTAACCTTTTTTCAACCCATTCGATAAATTCTGTTCCCTGGTAATAGAAGACCTCTTGCTCGAAGGCCGCGAGAAGTTCCTTGTGCTCTGCGTATCGTCCACAAGGATCCGTGATCTGAAGCAGCCGTACCAAAGAAGACTGGGTCATTTCCGAGGGGATGAGATTCACACAACGGCGCTGTCTCCATTGGTGATTTTCCAGGCTCTTTTTAATGAGTAGATCAACTTTTCCAGCTATTGATGACCGTGGAGATGGAGATGTATCAGGTTTCACCTCAACCGGAATCGCCCTGAAATACGGTGGTGCTTCCGAGCGTCCGTGCCAGCGTACCAGTTGCCCCTTCAACCTTCGGCCGCGGACTTCAACCTCCAGTTCCAGTTCTTGTTCCTGGGACACTGTGGCATCTAAATAAGCCAGAGCTAGAGCCCGTCGGTCCTGCTCGTCAGTGATCCTCATATTTGCGCCCTCTCCTTCAAACTTCCAGTAAGGCACCATGGTTCCGCTCGTAATGACCCCGATATTCTTACCATCATGAAAAACCGAATCCCCCTGCCTTACAACTCCCTTGTCTTTCAGGGCCAGTGGCAGGATACGCTTGTTAAGAATCTCATTAATTTTGTACTGATCCGTCCTCAACTTTCGCACCTCCTCAAACTGTGCTCGCAAGGCTTCACGACCAATGTAATCCCCCTTCCTCCTTGAAAAACTTGTGGCCATCGATGTTAGCGGGAAGGCATAGGCAGGAATCTCTCTGCCTTCCGGATCAAATCCGAACTCATGGCCATAGAGCGGCATGCCTGCTTCAAGACGCAAAGTGTCCCGTGCACCAAGTCCCACTGGAACCACCCCTTCCTCACGGCCTGCTTCGTATAAGCTGGTCCAAATTTCCTCGGTCTTTTCTGAAGGCAGAAATAATTCGAAACCAATTGGCTCACCCGTGTAGCCAGTGCGGGCAGCTATTACATTCGTACCCATTATTGTGAATTCAGAAAGACTATTGCGGAAGGGTTCTGGCATGGTCCCCTTTTCGATGAGGCCCTCAAGGATTCTTCCTGAAAGCGGCCCCTGAAAGGCAATCATCCCCACCAGCGAAGTTTCATCCTCCATAGAGACTTCGAACGATTTAGCTTTCTCTTGCAAATGTTCCCAGTCCTTTTCCCGATTGGAAGCGTTGACAACGAGGAAAAACTCTTCACCCGGATGGTAAAGGTAGGCATCATCGAAAAGCCCTCCATTATCATTGGGAATCAACGTGTATTGAGCCTGCCAGGGTTTCAGCGATTCAGCATTGTTGGTGAGTACATGCTGCAGGAAAGCGACTATGTCCCTGCCTTGGATTTTGATTCGACCCATGTGGCTGACGTCAAACAGACCACCATAGCGTCTTGTGGAGAGATGCTCCCTGAAGATTCCGGATTCATACTGTACTGGCATGTCCCAGTCACCAAAATCCATCATCTTACCCCCATTAGATTTGTGCCATCCATTCAGGGGTGTCTTTAGGAGGGGCACGGAGGAGACTTTTTTTGCTTCCATGGTCTTATCTTGGCATAAGGATGTTCAATAAATTCCAGTACAACAGTGGAATACGATCACTCTGAATTCTTGTGATTTAAAGCTTAATAGAAAATATATTAGAATTTTACATTGTTTATTTTACAAATATGAAATGCCGAAAACCTGACGCGAAAGTCGCATTGTTTAGAAACCAAGATTAGGAATTTGTGAAAATGCTACCAAATAACAAAGGAAGACCCGTCTTCGCACATTTCAATCCATTTATGGTGTCGAGTGGAATGAAGAGATCCGCTTCATCTCTGGATTGGAGGTTTCCTGGTTTTTGATACATTTTCAAATGCATGAGCACAGCACAACATGTTCATTTCGCAAAAGGCGCCAAAACTCATCCTACAAAAGAGTTGGCAAAACCCTCACAGACCAAGTGTCTACGTACCGACTCCGATCACAATCTGCAGGTCATTGTGGACCCACGTAAGCGCACAAACCCGGCGCAAGGGGATGTTGATAATCATCGAAAACAGCGCCATGGCCACGTTTCTTTCGGTGGTCTTGACATACACCCGGGCCCCGCAAGAAATCATAATCTTCTTTACTGATTTCGGTGTGATCCCCATGATGTTCTGGCTCATGCTAGCGGTCATCTGTCTTATTCTGGGAACCTTCATCGAAATCATCCCGTTGTTTTACCTGACGGTCCCGATCTTTGCAGCCATTGCTATTTCCGTTCATGTGGACCTACTGCATCTCTTTGTTGTTTTCACAGGCTTTGGCAGGAATCGGCATGTTGACTCCTCCAGTGTGCGTGGGTGTATACACAACTGCTGGAGTTCTCAACCTGAGTCCTGACAAAGCGTTTCGGGGGATTCCACTCTTTGTGGTAGTCGGTATTATATACGGAGCTCTGATGGTCATGCTTCCCTCGCTTGCGACCTGGCTTCCCCAGCAATTGTTTTTTAGTGTACCATGAGTTTGGAAACAACAGGCGGGATTCTTCAAGAACCTTCCTTGTTGCGGCACATTGATTTTTTTAGGACTTAGCCCGCAAATCCAGGTCCTCTGACCAAACGGTTATGCTTCACTCAAAGTAGACCCTCATCGAAAAGCAAGGAAAGTTTGGACAGAAACTAAAGAAAATTCTGCTAAACCCGCATAGAGATTCCATGCCTGAAACGCCATCAAGAGTTTATTTTCGTCTTTTGCTGCTCACCACCTGCTTCGCCCTCACCGGTTCGGTCGCCAGCCTGACTGTTGCAGCGGGTTCTCTGGTAGGTCATGCGATTGCCGCAAACAAGGCACTCGCAACCCTTCCACTCGTCCTCAAGCTCTTTGGTACAATGTCGGCAGGCTTTCCAGCGTCACTGTTGATGAGAAGGGTGGGACGGCGCAACGGTTTTCTAATCGGAACCAGTCTTGGGTTCATCGGAGCATTGACTGGTGCTTATGCGATCCTCATCAGCAGCTTCTCGCTGTTTTGCACATCCACCTTCACCTTGGGCATGATGATGGGTTTCAATCAACTCTACCGCTTTGTAGCGGTTGAAATAGCGGGCCCTTCATTCAAAGCCAAGGCGGTTTCGCTCGTGATGGTGGGGGGCATTGTTTCTGGAACGCTCGGTCCGTTGCTGGCGGCACAGGGCAAGGACTGGGTGGACAACGCTCCTTTCGCAGGAGGCTACCTTGCAGTTGCAGGAGTGTATGTGCTGGTTATTGCGATCCTTGCATTCCTTGATCTCCCACATCCTACCGCGGAGGAGCAGCATGGCACCCGACGTCCTATGGGAGAATTTGTGGCCCAGCCCAACCTGATCCTTGCCGTTGCCAGCGCTTCGCTGAGTTATGCGGTGATGGCCTTCATCATGACTGCTACCCCGTTGGCGATGAACCATCGGGACTATACCTTTTCTGACACCGCTCTGGTTATTCAAGGGCATGTGATGGGAATGTTCCTACCCTCCTTCTTCACTGGTTCGCTCATCCAACGCTTCGGTTCACCCCGCATGATAGCCACAGGGGTGGTGTTGAACCTTGTCTGCATCGCACTCAACTTCCACGGTGAATCATGGTGGCATTTCTGGACCTCGCTGATGCTTCTTGGCGTCGGTTGGAACTTCATGTTCATCTCCGCAACTACACTGCTAACCGAAACCTATCGCCCCGCAGAAAAAGCACTGGTGCAAGGTGGCAACGACTTCCTCGTTTTTGCAATGGCGGCTTCCGGATCGTTGCTGGCAGGAGTGTTGCTCAGCGTAATGGACTGGTGGGAACTCAACCTGACCGCCCTTCCGTTGCTGGGTATCGTCGTAGTAACCCTCATCTGGCACCGATTGCGGCAGCACTTGGTTGCACCGGAAACAATTGCTCCAGCGGCCAATATCAAAGTAGGTTCTTAAACTCCCTCTATAACAAACAAAACACGGTCAACTCCTCCTTCAAATTTTTCCTTAGCTGCTTGGTATTCTTGACTCTGATAAGCCTTCTGAGCCGCCTCGACACTTTCGAATTCTAATATTACGGCCCTTTCAGGAGGAATCCCTTCAAGTCTTGAAATATTTGAGCCTCTTGCGAGTGGTTTAGCTCCGTTAGCATTCATAGCTGGACCAGCACCCTCTCCATAAATTTTCAATTTTGCTGTAAACACCAACAAGATATGCTTTTGCCATATTGTTTTTCCCTTCTTGGATGAAAAAAAACATTAGCCTTTGAAAGCAATCCTCCCAAGGCAATAAATCTTTGGCCCTTTGTCTTGAAGGGAACCATCGGAAGGCAACTTCATCTTAGCCTCGTTTCTCCACCACCACTCTGCCATCTTGGGTTGTCTGTCAAACTGAGTTTTATTGGCTGAAAGGCTGTTATTCACTTGGAATTTCCCTGATTTTCCTATATTGGATTTAGTTGAGTTTTTGAGAAACACTTCAAAGCGAGAAAACTTGAAATCTTTAACAAAACATGTGGGCTTGATGATTTCGATTATTTTCTTTTCACAGACCCTGCTTCAGGGCGGTGAAATGACGGTTATGGATTCTGAAGTAATTGAAACACAGCAAGTTTTTGAAGAAATTGTACTGAAAGCTGTAAGCAAGGGAAATCTGCAGGGCAACAAGGTAGTTGGAATCCTCAAACCGGAAATTCCTGACAACGTCCAAAATCCACGTTATTTACCAGTGATGGACAATGCATTGCAATTGATCCTGGCCGCCCACACCCGTTTGGCTGACCGTTCGATTCTTGTGGCCATGGATGAGGAACAGGCACTCATGCTTAAGAAGGGGGAGGCGAGCTTTGCCGGAGTCCGTACAGGGGTTTTGGCGGAAATTGATTACTTTGCGTGGGGTAGTTTCTCAACCATCGGCAGGCTCAAAACCATCGTCCGGGTGACTGTGGCTGATGCAAAAACTGGTGTGGTACGGAGTATGGCTTCTAAAACCCTGCAACTGCCGATGGAACTTCAGCTTTCTGAACAAACCAACCCCCAAGAGTTTCATGGTTGGAAAGAAGAATGGGAGGAGTCAAGTGAAGTGCTCGGATTCAGCCGGAACATTTTCTGGATAGGAGTGGGCCTACTCACTGCAGGTGTAATTGTTGCTCCATGTGAAGAGAAAAGCTACAAAGATGACCGAAAATACGACAATTTCATTGAATGCAACCGTCAGGAAGCTGGACGCATTTACAGTACCTCCATGTTCGTGGGCGGTATCTCTTTTGCTTTTGGAGGAATCACCATGCTCCTTGAGAAATCGAGCCTGGCCGGCTTGGAGCAGGAACGTAAGTCCAAAAATTATCCTGCACTCAGCTTCAGGCATCAACAGGGCCGATCTGATATTCAATGGATCTTCAGATTCTGAAAACATCCTTGATTGAGAGGTACCTTGGCTCGACCATACTTTCTAATCTTGTTACTTCCTCAGACTATGGCTTTCATCCCTCCACGCCGGAAATGCAAATTTCACTGAAAAAGATCCCCGAGTCCAGTTTTTGAATTGGCCACTGTAATACAATGGTTTAGAGGAGTAATAGAGTAAACTGGTAGATCCCAAAGCCAATGATCATGATACCAGCTGTGATACGGACCCATTGTTTCTGGAGATGGCTGATAAAGTTTGTTGAGAAATAACCAATTCCTAGAAGAACTGGAAGCGTTCCGATTCCAAAACAATACATGATGATTGCACCCTGAAGAATGCTATCTGCTGACATTGCTAAAAAAAGTGCCGAGTAGACTAGTCCACATGGGAGCCATCCCCATAAGAATCCAGCAATCAGGGCATGACTGATCGAACGGATGGGGATGAATTTTTTTGCTGCAGGTTCCATTCTTTTCCACAGGATCGTTCCAAAACTTTCAATCATTAATGTTCCCTTTTTCCACCAACCTGTGAGATATAAACCTAGGAAAATCAATACTGCAGAAGCAGCCAGGGTTAAAATTTTTCTCGTCAGGATCCCTGCACCATAATGTTCTGAAACCGCACCAATACTAGCTGCCATTCCTCCTGCAACAGTATAAGAAAGAATCCGTCCTAAATTGTATGAAAACTGGTAAGTGAAGAACCTACTGCCGTCTTCACGTTGTTCATGGGACAAGCCCATGGTCAAAGCCGTCACAATTCCACCACACATTCCTATACAGTGAGTCCCACCAAGCAGCCCGACAAAAAAAGCCGAAATAAAAATCGGTTCTAAACTCACCATTTATGTGTCAATCACGAACTATAAGGTTTTTGAAGATCCAAAGAATCAGGCAACGAGTTATTTGTGAAAGGGCTAAAACCTTCTGATTTATTTGAACCCAATAAGTATAAAATTCCAATTGGTGGATGGTTTAATGATTTAAATATAAAAAACTTTTGTTTTTTTGCATTTGCATATATATACCATGCGAAGTATAGGGAGAATTCGGATATCATGATGCATTGATCTCAAATTACTGAGTATCTAAAAGCAAATAAATATCAGCTATATAGATTTTAGGAGGATTTATGAAAGATTTTTTGTACACGGATGGGTGGGGAGCATTTACTGTGATGCTCTTCTTTCATATTCCATTTCTGATCATTTTTTTTAGAGTTGTCTATAAAAAAGCCTTTGTTAACACAGGGCCTTCTGAGACTGATCCACAGAAATATCCAAAAATTGAAGCCATTTGGATAGCAATTGCGGTGGTGCTTTTTATTTCTGTAAATATTATGAGCGTAGTATATATGCCTCCTGTATCGACTGCAAACATGACAACTAATTCTTCTGATTTTCAAGAAGTAGAGTTTACTGCAAAATCCTGGTATTACGACATAAGCAACAGGGAATATGAAGCAGGACGACCGGTAAGATTCTCAGGAAAAAGTAGTGATACAGTTCATGGGTTTGCAGTATATCATCCTGATGGAAGGATTCTATTTACAATGATGTTGATGCCCGGAGTGGAAACACCAACAACACTTGTTCACACTTTTGATGAACCTGGGACTTATAAGGTTCGCTGTCTAGAGTATTGTGGGATAGTGCATCATGCCATGCAGGATGTTTTAGTAGTACGCTAATTTGGGCCAATATCAAAAAATTATCCTGATCCACAAAGGATACTTTACTCAATCAATTTCAATTTAATTCAAGGGGTCAATAATGTCCGCAGCTACTTCAATTTTAAGTAATACTCCTGTTTTCGGGAAGATGTTTCAGGTCGACACAAAAAATGGACTTGAAGACATCAATGCATGGCCTGCATTGATCATCATGACATCCTTTATATGGCTTGCAATAGCAGCACTACTGGGTTTGGGGATGCCAATTATTCAGTATTTTGGACTCAATGTATTCCTTTTTAATTATTATACATCATTAACCCTTCATGGCGCAGCCATGACATTCCCGTTTGCATTCTCATTGATGGTAGGAGTGAGTATTCACCGAGCTGGTGGGTGCATGGGAAAAAAGGGAAATAGTATATTTGTTCGATTGTACTTCATCTTCATGAATCTAGGAGGGTTGCTATTTACTTTATCGGTACTATCTGGTTTTCAGATTTCTTATACCGTCATGTATCCTCTTCCTGTTGTTGGAGCACAGATGGGGGTTTGGCCAATGTGGTCAGTGGTTCTTGGATTCACAGGAATAGCTTTGATCCTGATTTCCATGATTGTTTTATATCCGATAGCGATTCTCCGGATCATATTTTTTGATAAAAAATATGAGGAACTGGAGCTCTCACCACGCACGTTACAAGATCCTGGGATGCTGGGAATGTTGATGGCCGTTCTTATCTTGATAATTACTGGACTACCACTGCTAACGGTTGCTACGGCTGTTTTATTATATCTCTATGGCATTCTTCCCATGGCATGGATTACTTGGGCTGCTGAACCTGTTGTCTTTCAGTTTGTCTTTTATATATTTGCCCATAATTTGATGGAATCTATGGCCATCATGATTGTCAGTGCAGTCTATGGAACCCTTCCGCTCTACCTGGCTGACGGGACAAGAAAACTCTATAGTGACAAGCTTGCCAATGCTGCATTGTGGATTTTACTGATTACTTCGGTCACATCATTTTTTCATCATTTCTACACAATGTTTCCTGCTCTTCCCTCCACCTTTTCTTATCATGGGAATGTAATGAGTTGGGGTACAGGTCTTGGAGGAGCATTTACGATCTTCACCATACTTGCAACGATATGGAAGCATGGAATCCGTCCAGAACCGGGAGTGATGATGATCCTGGGTGGTTTCATCATTTATTGCCTGGATGGCGTAACCGCAATGGTAGTAGCAAATGTAGCGCTCTCATATCACCTGCATGGAACGATGTGGGTTGGGGGGCACGCAATGACCGTTCTTCTTTCCATGAGTATGATGTGGATGGGAGTTCTTTACCACCACTACCCCGTCATCACAAACCGAAACCCAGATGGTGATAGTTGCAGACGTTCCTATCGATTTTATTTTATTGGAGGTGTTGGATTGATGTACTCCTTTATGGCTGGGGGTGCCTCAGGAATGCCACGGAGGATTGCTGATTGGGTTCAGAGTGGTTTTATGACAATCGGTTTTTCCATATTAATTTTTGGTATCATACTGACACTTGGATTTGTTTTCTTTCTTTCAAATCTCAGTAAATCAAGTGAGATAAAGGTCTGATAAGACCCATTTTGTGAATCGCCTATGGGCGCTATTGATTGTAAACTTTGTGGTTTACCAGCGCCCAACCCTCCTATATTAGAACAATGCTATGAATTTTGCTGTCACGGTTGTGCAGCAGTGTTCAGGAGTTTTGGAGAAGACATTCTCCATGCCGAGCAACCACTTACTGAAACTTCTTCACCCCCCCCAGAATACCAAGGACGAGAAGCCTTCCTAAGAATTGAAGGCCTGCATTGTACTTCCTGTGAAATTCTGATCAAACAAACTGCAGAAAAAATTGAAGGGATTCATTCTGTCTCAACAAGTTATGCCACATCAACGACTAAAGTTACTTACGATCCAGAACGCATTGAAAAATCTCAGTTACCAGGGATTATAAGTCAATCAGGATACAAAGCCCGATTTCCTTCTGAAAAAATTACTGAAGTAGATGAGGGTAGGGCCTTACTCAGTTTTATCCTCGCCGTTGGATTTGCAGGCATGGTGATGATGTTGAATGTCGCTTTTTTTTATCCCATGGATCTCGGACTAGTTTCAGTTGAAGAATTAAAACCGGTTGGCTGGCTGGCTTTCAATGTCATACCAAGGGTGATGTTGTTAATGACGACCATTCTGATTTTTGTGATTGGATACCCCATTCTTCGTGGAGCCTGGATCGGACTACGGACCAGATTTCTCAACATGGATAATTTACTGGCAATTGCCATCCTGGCGGCCTATGGATTCAGCATCGGTCAGATTTTAACAGGCGGATTGAATTTCTATTTTGATGTGTCTGCAGTGATTATAGCCGTCGTGACGGTAGGTCGATATTATGAACGTGAGGCAAAAAATAAAGCCACCCGTGAATTGGCTCAAATCATCGAGGCCTGGACTCCCTCTGCAAGGGTAAGAAGAAACGGAAAAATCATGAATCTGGGGCATGATGAAATCGAACCATTTGATTGCATCATCATCAAGGAGAATGAATCCATACCTGCTGATGGAATTATCATCTCTGGATATGGTGCCATCGATGAATCTCTGATGACTGGAGAACCCTTTCCTGTTGTGAGAAAGCCTGGTGAAAAAGCTCTTGGTGGTTCAATGGTTGTTGAAGGAAATCTTGAGATTGAGGTGGGGGACGTGGTCGAAAGTCAGATGGAAAATTTAGCCCATATTCTCTGGAACGTTCAAAGTTCTGCATATGGTGCATTGGGTATAGCTCAAAGGATCGCCAGAATTTTTGTGCCACTCGTCCTTTTTATGGCTTTACTGGTCACCAGTTGGATGTTTTTTTCCGGAACACATCCTGGTTATGCTCTTTTGGCGGGCTTAGCAACTCTGATAGTTTCCTGCCCCTGTACTTTTGGAATAGCAGTTCCACTGACTACCGCAAATGCTATCAGCACTGCTTTACGTCATGGGATTATCATCACGAGCGCTGATATTTTTGAAAGATCAAAAATTTATGACACGGTAGCCATTGATAAAACCGGAACTTTGTCGACAGGAAAAATGAAAGTGGAACAAGTGCTTGGACCACCTGAAATTGCGGAGTATGCAGCTGCCGTTGAAAGGCTTTCTTCCCATCCTATTGCAAAAGCAATTGCTGCTTTGGATAAACAAAAGACTGCCACTGATCTTATCATTCATCCAGGTAAAGGAGCGGAAGCGATGGTCGAGGGTCGAAAGGTTGTTGTCGGCAGCAAATCATTATTTTCAATATTGGAATGGGAGGTTCCTGATTCGCTAAATAGGATGATTCCAAATCAATTTTATGATGACGGTGTCGTTTCATATGTCGGATGGGACGGAAAGATTTTAGGCGCCATCCTCACACAGGATCAATTCCGGCCTGAATGGAAACAGGTTATTGATATGCTGGGGAAAAATAAACGGGTTGTACTGTTAACAGGCGCTGAAAATCCTAGTGGTTATGAAGAACGTGCAGATGAATTCTATGCAGGTATCCCTCCGGAAGCAAAAGCTGCAATCATTCGTCAATTAAAATCGGATGGGAATGTCATCATGATCGGAGATGGAAATAATGATGCTCCTGCTCTGTCTGAAGCAGATATGGGGATAGCTTTCGGGAAACCTTCTTCTTTAGCTGCTGATGCTGCAGACGTGGTGATTCCTGGGGACAGGCTTAATAGTATTTTTGTCGCTTTTGATGTGATCAAAACCACCCGCAGCAGAATCCATCAAAATATTGGGTGGGCTTTGCTTTACAATGCTATTGCGATCCCCTTGGCTATTACAGGGCTGCTCAATCCTCTGTTTGCTGCTTTGGCAATGGCCTCAAGTAGCATTCTGGTCGTATGGAATTCTTCACGTTCAGTTATGAACAAAGAATTCCAACAGGGCCTTCTGAAAGGCATCAAGCATTCAGTAGATCAACTTCCTGCCTGAGCACAAAAAATCATTTCTAATAATACCATTTCAAACAAATTTAACTGAAAACCAATAATCTTCATCTGGAGGACTTGTGGACAAATTTTCACGACTTGCCGTTGGTTTCTTATTCTTGGTGATCGTTTTTGAAATCATTTTCTGGATTTCAGTCTCTGTGTAATTGTTA
>Ga0208411_1001579_pt1 | contig 15132 bp, 15 predicted proteins | sample ETN01SmetaG_4_FD_185793 | JGI IMG/M metagenome (GOLD analysis project Ga0208411, IMG submission 185793) | Marine microbial and viral communities from oxygen minimum zone, Eastern Pacific Ocean - ETNP2014F12-01SV261 (SPAdes) (version 2) | ecosystem: Environmental > Aquatic > Marine > Oceanic ...
CAAATCCGAATTAACGCGTTGCTTAAAGTCCTCTAAGTTGAGATCAATATCATCAATCTTGGCTGTCAGTTTAGATGCATAGTAATAACGCAAATATTCTGGGTCAAGGTTATCCAGATACGTCCTTGCCTTAATAAAAGTGCCACGAGACTTGCTCATCTTCTGACCATTAACTGAGAGGAATCCGTGAGCAAAAACAGCATTAGGAGTTCTAAAATCAGAACCCATAAGAGTTGCTGGCCAAAAAAGAGCATGGAAATAGACAATATCTTTACCGATAAAATGATAAAGTTCAGTATCAGAACCCTTGTTAAAGAATTCATCAAAATTTAGTTCGCTGTTGTCACAGAGTTTCTTAAAACTAGCCATATAGCCTATAGGGGCATCTAACCAAACATAGAAATACTTGTCTTCTGTGCCTGGTATTTTGAAACCAAAATAAGGTGAATCACGTGAAATATCCCACTGCTGTAAGCCCTGTTCGAACCACTCTGCCAACTTATTGCTAACCTGCTCCTGAAGATGCCCAGCCTTGGTCCAGTCTTTTAACTTATTTTCAAATTGCGGTAAATCAAAAAAGTAATGCTCGGAATCCTTTTCAATTGGAGTCGCTCCAGACATTACTGACCTAGCATTTTTTATTTCAGTTGTTGAATAGGTAGCGCCACATACCTCACAGTTGTCTCCGTACTGGTCATCAGCTCCGCACTTAGGGCATTCGCCTTTAATATAACGGTCTGGCAAAAACATTTCCTTTTCAGGATCAAAAGCTTGCGAAATTACCCTCTTCTTGATATAGCCTGAATCGTTAAGGCGATTGTATATCAGTTCAGAAATTTCACGATTCTCCTCTGAATGGGTTGAATGGTACTGACTAAAATCTATATGAAAATCATCTAAATCAGCTTGATGACGTATTTTGACCTGTTCTATAAGTTTTTCAGGCTCAATACCCATCTCGTTAGCTTTAAGCATGATAGGTGTTCCATGGGCATCATCTGCGCATACATAGTGGCATTCATTGCCCATCATTTTTTGAAACCTAACCCAGATATCTGTCTGAATGGTTTCCAACATATAGCCCAAATGAAGCTCTCCATTTGCATAAGGTAGGGCTGATGTTACGAGTATTCTGCGTTTAGACATAACTGTTAACCATTAAACCCAATATTATTAGGGCTTGAGAAGATATTTGTACGATAAAATAGCGCTATTTTACCCAATGGAACTAATAAATTGACAAAGTTAACCGAAGAGAAAATTGAAAATATTCTGTCTAGTATTATTGACATTCATACCAATCAAGATCTAGTTTCTTCTGGTAATGTCAAAAGTATTACTATAGATAACGAAATAGTTAATGTCGAGTTGTTACTTAAATATCCAGCACTTAATTATCATGAAGACTTAAAAGATTCTATTGAAAAGGCTCTATCAAAAAATGGAGTTAGTTATTCTAATGTATCAATCAAATCGAAAGTAAAACCACATTCAACTCAATCTGGCGTTAGTCCGCTCCCTGGAGTTAAGAATATCATTGCAATTGCCTCTGGCAAGGGAGGTGTAGGAAAATCTACAACTGCAGTTAATATAGCCTTAGCTCTACAAGCAGAAGGAGCTAAAGTTGCGCTCCTAGATGCAGACATCTATGGACCCTCACAACCCCGCATGCTGGGCGCTAAAGAACTTAGGCCCAAAGGCGATGAAAACGGTAATATGAAGCCAGTTATCGCTCACGGATTACAATCAATGTCTATCGGATATTTGGTTGACGAAGCTTCACCAATGGTGTGGCGTGGACCGATGGTCACTCAGGCACTTGAGCAACTCCTTAAAAATACTGAGTGGAGTGATATAGATTACATGATCGTTGACCTCCCACCTGGTACTGGAGATACACAACTTACTCTATCTCAAAGGATACCTGTTAGTGGTGCCGTAATTGTTACCACCCCTCAAGATATAGCTCTAATCGATGCCCAAAAGGGGTTAAGCATGTTTGAAAAAGTAAACATTCCGATACTTGGTATCATTGAAAATATGTCTATGCATATATGTTCTGATTGCGGCCATATCGAGGAAATATTTGGCAAAGGTGGAGGGCAAGAAATAGCCGGTAACAATGACACTAACTTTCTTGGGGCTTTGCCACTACAACTAGATATTAGGACAGATGTCGATGAAGGTATACCGACCGTTATAAAAACCCCGGAAAGCGCTGCAGCGCTCATCTATCACGAAATTGCCAGAAAAATAGCTGCAACTCTTTCACTGCAAAGTGAAACCACTGGCGCCTTTCCAAATATTACAATTGAATAGTAACTAACTCTATTTCAACGATTCTCTGTGACCTGATTGATGGTATATTTTGGTATCTCAATGACTAGGTCTATATCACCAACTATCGCCTGACAAGAAAGTCTAGAGTCTGGATCCAGCCCCCACGCCTTATCAAGCAAATCATCCTCGACTTCGTCGGACTCCTCAATTGAATCACTACCTTCGCGAACATAAACATGGCAAGTTGTGCAGGCATTTGACATCTCGCAAGCGTGCTCGATCTCTATATTGTTATTAAGCAAGGCCATGCAAACACTAGTACCGGCTTCAGCCTCTATTATTACCCCTTCAGGACAATAATCTTTGTTAGGGAGGATAATTATTTTTGGCATATTATTATCCTAGATGCTAATTGAATTCATCGACGCTGTGGCCTTGCATGACCTTCATGATCGATTTGTTCATGCGCATTTCAACAAACTTAGCGCTAACTTTTTCCATATTCTCTGTTGCTTGCTTTATAAGTCGCATGTCATCAGACTCTATCATAGAGGCAAGATATTCTCTCGCCTCAACAATATCATTTAGCATCGACTCATCAAGAAGAGATTTATCTGCATTGAGTGCGGAATCTATAGCTCCTATAGTGCGTTTGGCGTCTACTTTTTGCTCCTGCAGTTGTCTCATCAAAACGTCTTCCTGCGCATATATCACCGAATCTTTAAGCATTTTTTCCATATCAGCATCGCTAAGACCATAGGAAGGCTTAATCACGATTTCCGCTTGCTTTCCTGAGACCTGTTCTTTTGCGCTAACAGACAGAAGACCATCAGCGTCTACCTGGAATTCAACAAGTATACGGGCGCTACCGGCGACCATTGGCGGTATTCCTTTTAACTCAAATTTTCCTAACGATCGGCAATCCTTAGTTAATTCGCGTTCCCCTTGGAATACATTAATACTCATTCCGGTCTGGCCATCCTTAAAAGTAGTAAATTCTTGGGCTCGTGAAATTGGAATTGTAGTATTGCGTTGTATCACTTTTTCCATCAATCCACCCATCGTTTCAAGTCCCAATGAAAGAGGCAGCACATCTAACAACAAAATATCATCCTTGCTTTTATTACCGGCCAAGATATTTGCCTGTATTGCAGCGCCTTTGGCGACAACCTCATCAGGGTCGATTGAACAGAGAACCGGTCTTTTGAAGAGTTCTCCCACTTTCTTTCTTATTACCCCCATTCTTGTTGAACCGCCAACCATAATGACATCCTTGATTTCAGCCATCTCAATCCCTGCATCTCTCACAGCGACTTTTGCCAACAATAGCGTTCTCTTTATAAGAGGCTCAGCTAATAATTCAAAATGAGTCCTGGTTATCTGGTAGCGTTTATCGTCTATATAAAATTCAGCGGCTTCATTCTCAGTTAGAGTCTCTTTCGCAATCTGTGCAAGTTTCTTTATGGTTTGGATTTGACTAGCGCTAAATGTTTCTAGATTTAGCGTCTTTCTGCAATCCTCAATAATTAGGGCATCAAGATCATCACCACCTAAATTTGAGTCGCCACCAGTCGAAAGTACTTGAAAAATACCCTTATTAAAACTCAGAATTGAAATGTCAAACGTGCCGCCTCCCAAATCATAGACGGCGTGGACGCCCTCTTCACCAGACTCGATGCCATAAGCAATTGCTGCAGCTGTTGGTTCATTTAAGAGCCTTAGAACTTTAATACCTGCAAGCGTTGCAGCATCTTTGGTAGATTGCCTTTGAGTATCGTTAAAGTAGGCAGGAACAGTAATTACAGCACCCGTCAAGTCGCCACCTAGCGCGCCCTCTGCTCTATTCTTTAGAGCTGAAAGAATGCTGGCAGATATCTCGACAGCGCTCAAGTCTCCCATCGCTGTTTGGAACAAAACGTTATTGCCGTTTTCTAGTAGCCGATACGGACAATTCTTAAACCTACTAACCTCTTTGTAGCCTAAACCCATAAATCTCTTGACAGACGAGATTGTGTTGGTGGGATCAGTTTTAGCGTAATGACAGGCGTCACATCCGACTGTTAACTTTTTGCCTTGTCCGCAATAGACAACAGACGGCATCATCGCTTCATCATTGTCATCCTTTATTAGGGTAGTTTTGCCACTAATAATGCTCGCAACTAGAGAGTTTGTTGTTCCTAGGTCAATCCCACATACAAGGTTGTGTTGATGAGGAATGGTTGACTGACCAGGTTCTGAAATTTGTAATAGTGCCATATTATTCTACAACCATTCATCCATTAATAAGTTAGCGTCTGTATTGAGTTGCTCATAAAACTTCAATTCTCTAACAAGTGCGGTAGCAAGTTTAAGGTCACCCAGATTTGTAAATGCATCTGATATTGAGGTTTCATTATCCTTTATAAATGACTTTACACGCTCAATAAAATTATCCAAAGCAAGACTATTTTTTTGGTCTTTTATAACTTCCAGATCTTCCCTTAATTCAATCTGAGATAACAGAAATTTAGAGTCCATAGAAGTGTCCTTCACATCGAAAGGATTAATGCCTTCCATGTTCAACATGTATTCTGCTCGATTTAAGGGAGACTTCAAAGCGGTATAGGCTGAATTAATTAGAGCTGTGCTTTGTAAAGCCTGGAGTTGATCTGACTCAGTGCTAGTTGAAAATTTATCAGGGTGGAATCTTGAGATTTGTTTACGGTAGGCACTTAATAGTAGATTTTCGTCAACATTAAAAGATTTTTTAAGATCGAACAACTCAAAATAATTCTGCACCATCTTATCACCACATTTGAATTTTAACTAAAGAAACTAGACGGTGAATGATTCGCCGCAACCACATTCAGCTTTGGCATTAGGATTGTTGAATTCAAAACCTTCATTTAGACCTTCTTTTTGAAAATCCACTTCAGTTCCATCAATATATATCAAACTTTTGGCATCGACAATCAATTTAACACCTTTAACTTCAAAAAGAGTGTCGTCGTCGTTAACATTATCGACAAACTCCATATTGTATCCTAAACCAGAACATCCAGTAGTCTGGACAGATAACCTCACACCAATACCAGAACCCCTATTAGTCAAAAAATCAGCCATACGTTCTGCAGCTTTTTCAGTTAAAGTTATAGACATATTTACTTAGCCTTGCTCTTTAAATCATTTATTGCAGCTTTAATTGCATCTTCAGCCAACACAGAACAGTGGATTTTAACCGGCGGCAATTCTAGTTCTTCAACTATTTCAGTATTTTTTATTTGTTGAGCCTCATCGAGAGTTTTGCCCTTAACCCATTCTGTCAAGAGTGAAGATGAAGCAATCGCAGAACCACAGCCATAAGTTTTAAACTTGGCATCTTCAATAACACCGTCATCATCTACCTTTATCTGCAAACGCATGACATCTCCGCACGCTGGCGCACCAACCATTCCGGTTCCGACATTGTTAGAATCTTTATCCAACACCCCTACATTACGAGGATTTTCGTAGTGATCTAAAACTTTTTTCCCATATGCCATAAATTACTCCAAACTAATGCCTATATTTTACTTAATATTTATTTTATTAGTGCGCTGTCCATTCTACTTTGCTGATATCAACACCTTCTTTATACATATCCCATAGGGGTGACAAATCTCTTAATTTTTCAACTTTTTCGCGAACCAGTTCTACAGCATGATCAACATCCTCTTTGTTGGTATATCGACCTATTGTAAAGCGAATAGAACTGTGTGCCAGTTCATCACTAAGACCTAATGCACGTAAAACGTAGGACGGCTCTAGACTAGCTGAGGTACATGCGGAGCCGGAAGAAACAGCGACATCAGAAATTGCCATCATTAATGATTCTCCCTCAACATAGTTAAAACTAACATTTAAATTGCCAGGAATTCTCTGATCCAAGTCGCCATTAATAACCACCTCTTCCATATCAGCAAAACCGGCAAGTAAACGGTCTCTTAACTGTTCGATTCTTTTGTTGTCCTCAGACATCTCGGTCTGTGCGATGGCAAACGCCTCTCCCATACCTACGATTTGATGTGTAGCCAAAGTTCCAGAACGCATACCACGCTCATGCCCACCTCCATGCATTTGAGCTTCTAGGCGCACTCTAGGCTTGCGCCTTACATAAAGTGCTCCAATGCCCTTTGGGCCATATATTTTGTGTGCTGTTAAACTCATAAGGTCTACTGGAAGGGACGACAAATCTATTTCTATCTTGCCAACTGATTGTGCGGCATCAACATGAAAAAAGACTTTATTTTCTCTGCATAAATCGCCAATAGATTGTATATCTTGGATTACTCCAATCTCATTATTCACATGCATTATAGAAACCAAAATAGTATCTTCACGGATCGCCTCTTTTAATGAATTAAGATCTAAAAGACCGTTTTGTAGCGGATCCAAATAAGTCACCTCAAACCCTTCTCTTTCAAGTTGTCGGCATGCATCTAGAACAGCCTTGTGTTCTGTCTTCATAGTAATAATATGTTTACCGCGCTTGTGATAGAAATGCGCAATTCCTTTAATCGCAAGATTGTCTGACTCTGTAGCGCCTGAGGTCCAAATAATCTCTTTTGAGTCTGCACCAACCAAACTTGCTACCTGTCCACGCGCCTTTTCTACAGCCTTTTCCGCTTGCCAGCCATAATAATGTGAACGCGACGCGGCATTGCCGAAATCACCTTCGATGGTTAAATATTGGATCATTTTCTTGGCAACACGACTATCAACAGGAGTGGTAGCAGAATAGTCCATATAAGTAGGAGTTAGCATTAAAACATTTCCCTATTCGTTGTTAATTTTAATTTTTTCATTTTGATTGTAATCATCAATCACTTGTTGCAGATTTCTAGTACTCAAAAAATCTCTTATTTGGTCGCTGACTTCACACCACAAATGGTGAGACAAGCATTGCTTCCCTCTAAAGCAGTTTTCCATGCCATGACAACGTCGCAAATCTATATTCTCATCTACGGCCTCAATTATAGTAGTCAATGTCACTTCTTCGGGATTTAGATTTAATAAATAACCACCACCTGGACCGCGCACACTTTTTACCAAAGAAGCTCTACGAAGTTTAGCAAAAAGTTGTTCAAGATAGGATAATGAAATGTTTTGCCTCTGCGAAATCATATCTAATGTCACTGGCCTTCTAGAAATATCTGATGCAAGATCAAGCATCGCAGTAACTGCATATCTGCCTTTTGTTGTTAATTGCATAGTGCCCTCAGTTGTTTACTATAAAAAAGGAATTATACAATTAACCGAGGAAATTGGTCAAGTATTATTTTCATCTAAAGATTAGTTATTTTCAATACTATCCGGCTCTTTAGTTGTAGTTCTGTTTTTCTCGTCATCAATAACTTTATATACCTTTGCAAGTTGTTTATCGATATCCGCCAAATGTTCAACAATTGAATTAACAGTCTGGATAGTAGGGTCATTAGCACTCCCACTTGTGCTTGCAGCATACATATCAAATTTCCCATCAAGGTCGACTTCTTCATTGACAATTCGCCCAGGTATGCCAACAACTGTGCAATTATCATCAATTGATTTCACGACCACAGAATTAGAGCCAACACGCACATTTTTACCCAATGTAATTGGACCCAAAACTTTTGCTCCAGCCCCTATAATCACTCCATCTTTTAATGTTGGATGACGCTTCTCCTTGTCCCAAGTGGTGCCTCCAAGAGTGACTCCATGATACATCATACAGTCGTTACCAATTTCAGCAGTTTCGCCAATCACAACTCCCATTCCGTGATCAATAAAGAAACGTCGACCAATCACGGCACCTGGATGAATCTCAATACCAGTTATCCAGCGCCCAAATGTAGAGATAAATCGGGCCAACCAATATAACTTGCACTTCCATAGGAAATGGGTAAATCTATAGATAATTACTGCCTGGACTCCTGAATAACATGTCAGAATCTCAAAAACATTTCGCGCAGCCGGGTCGCGCTTAAAAACACTGCGCACATCATCAATTATTTTCATAGCATAATTATACCATTATTGTTTTAAATGTTCGCTTGACACGGCCTTAAATGATAAGGCTAATTGTAGGTGTATAGTGTCATCTCAATCATAAGAGTTTGCTGATTTAAAGCGCTTATAAGTCCACATATATTGCTCTGGAAATCGCTCAATTAAGTGCTCTATTGATTTATTCATTAGAGTTATCTGCTCAAGTACATCATCACTATCAAGGCTAAGATCGACTGGCTCAAAGTTAAGATCAAAACCTTTACCTTTTTCGAGTCGATTAGCCCACAACATAACGACCTTGGCTTGGTGTTTTTTTGCCAGCCTTACAAGTAAAGTCATAGTGCTTACTTGCCTATTAAAAAAAGGTGCCATCTCTGTGCCCTCTTCGCCTGGATCCTGGTCCGGCAAAATACCTATAAGTTGATTCTCATTTAATGCACGCTGCAATTTTAAAACGCCAGACTTGTCGGCACTTGCCATAACAAGATTGCCTTGATTTCTGCGCTCAAATAGATACTGATTCTGTTCTTCTTTTCTTAGCGGTTTGTATAAAAAAGTAACCGGCCTTTTAAGAGCAATAACTCTACCTGTAATTTCCCAGCAACCAATATGAGGTACAAGCAGTATAGTTTTATTGTTTTGCTCCATATATTGCTCACCATAAATGTTGCGTATATATTTCTTGTTTTGTTCGAAACTTTGATTCCAAATTAGCGATGATTCTGTTAGATTTTTACCGGTTTCGATTAGAGATTTTTTGACCAATATGCGTTTTTCAACTTTCGACATTTCAGGGAAACAGATGTCAATATTTCTAGTTGCAACTTTTTTAGACTTTGAATTAATTGCGTAGATTAATAAACCAACAAAACCCCCCACAAGATGATTTATCTTGAGTGGCAATTTAGAGCAAAAAAATAGGAATAATTTAATAATCATTTTTACGACAATAAACCACTTCAGCTATATCAGCAATTGGATCCAGTTTAATCCAATAATTGGTCAATAGAGGCCTGATAGTCAATGATAGTTTTTTGATAATTTGTAGCTGTCTGTAGACTACTAAGTAGCGCTTGATTGGCACTTTTTTGGGCTGATATCAATAAACTTTTTTGTCCACGAGCCTCTTTATATTTAATAGCTTCTTCGGCAATCTTCTGATTTGCCAACTGAACTTGCTTTGCATTAATAGTCATTAACTCATTAAGTAGATTGATTTGAGAAACTAGGAAACTAATTTGTTGCTCGAGGTCAATCACTTTTTCACTTTTCTGAGCGTCTATTTGAGCTATATTGATTTCTGCACGTTGAATATCTAAAGACTCCTTTACTGGATTAATTGGATAAGACAGATCCACCCCTACATTCCAAGAATAGTCACGGTTTGAAAGGCTTTTAAAGAATTTGTCATGTTCGCCTTGACTTGCAATACCCATAGTCAAATTGACATTCGCCTTATTTTTATCTTTATATGTGACAAGTTGTCTTTTAAGTTTAAGCTTGTCAAAATCGAGCTGCTGTAGTGTTCTTGACTTTGTAACGAAATTAGCCGTATCAATTTGCGCAATTGCTTGCCTCTCAAATAAATCTAACTCAACCGTCATATTGTTTGTATTCATACCTATTAGCGAAGACAATTCTTGTTGCAAATTTGCTAAATCCAGTCTAGATTGAAGCCATTGCTGGTCAGCTCTGGCATATGAATCCTGCTCTTGTAAGAGTGTGGTTTTTTCAATCAAGGATTGGTTGAATTTTTTTTCTGCCAAACTCAATTGTTCTTTGCTTAGTTCAAACTGATCTCTATATAGTTTTTCTTTTTCCTGTGCTTGCGCTAAGTCAATAAACTTTTTCAACTTTGAGGCGAGATAGTTTTCGGATTGCTCTTGCAGGCTGATTTGTTTTGATTGTGAGTCAATCGTTGCAATATCAGCAACAAGCCTGTCGTTTAAGCCACCTTTGTTCTGTCGAAGCGGCCTTTTATAATCTACTGAAAAAGAGTTGGAGTTGAGGTTTGTATTAACAGAACTTACATCAGTATCGGTTATATTCCATGAATGCCCTAATGTAAGGCTACTGCCAGTGTTAGGATATTTCTTCGCTGCAGAAACTTCGTATCCGGTTATGTAGCGATCATCGTAGAGTTTGCTAGACTGGTCTTCGCCAGAGGCATAGGATCCGCTTGCGCCAGCTTGAATTGTCCAATCTGAGTATACCAATGAATCTTTCTGATCGATAATGCTAACCTTTTCACTAAGCGTTTGCTGTAGAAAATATGGATGAGATTTCATTAATTCAGAACTGAACTCTTCCATGGTTATAGCTCCTACTTTCAAACTGTAAAAGACGCAAAAAAGATACAAAATTCTAGGCCACACTTTCTATCTCCTGTTTAATAATTTTAACAACCTCATTTAACTTTTTTCCTGTCGTATCTACGACACTAGATGCAACATCACGGTAGAGTTCATCTCTATCACTAACAAGATCACGTATGGTTTTTTCGCGATCAAGGCTTTGCTCCAACAAAGGCCGGGTTTTAGACTTTGCAGTTCTCCTTAATAATTGCTCTATTGAAGAGAAGAGATAAAAAACCATTCCTGATTTTTTTAGCAAAACTCTATTTTCTGGCTTCAACACTATGCCACCACCTGTAGCTAAAACAACATTGTTCATGTTACATAAATCTTTCAGCATCTCGGACTCTCTGCGCCTAAATCCTTTTTCACCTTCAATATCAAAGATACACTCAATTGTAACACCAGTTTTGTCAATAATTTCATGATCAGTGTCTAAAAACTCACGATTCATCTCTCGTGCTAGCCTCCGACCAATAGTGGTTTTTCCTGAACCCATAGGCCCGACTAAAACGACATTATTTGAGTTTTTAGTCATATCGAAACATCGGATTATTGCTCTAACCTATACTCCGTTCCGCAGTATGGACAATTTGTCCTCCCGTCCTTATCAAAAGATAGAAAGACTTTAGGGTGCATATTCCATTTAGATGAATCTTTGGTTGGACAGTGGAAAGGCAGATCATCCTTAGTCACAACCCCAAAACTCTTGTACTTTGCCTTTTCAACTATCATCAACATCTACCTTTTGCTAGCCAATCCAAATATCTTTCATTACGTCCATACACGCAATCAAAATATAAAGATTGTAGTTTTTCTGTTACTGGTCCTCTAGTACCGCTACCTATCTCTTTATCATCTAGACCCTTAACTGGGGTAACTTCTGCAGCAGTTCCAGTGAAAAACGCTTCATCGGCGAGATAAATCTCATCTCGCTTTATGTTTTTTTCGATAATTTGATATCCTATATCATTGGCCAATGTAATAATCGTGTCACGAGTAATTCCAGCTAAGGCTGATGTTAATTCTGGTGTATAAATAATATCATCTTTGACTATAAAAATATTTTCTCCACTACCCTCTGAAACATAACCCTCAATGTCAAGCATAAGGGCCTCATCGTAACCCTCATCCAGCGCCTCTTGAAGAGCCATCATTGAGTTGATGTAATTGCCATTTGCCTTAGCTCTTACCAAGGAGGAGTTAGAGTGATGCCTGATATATGACGAAGTTTTGATATTAATACCTTTATTCATATTGTCTTCACCTAGATAGGCACCCCACTCCCAAGCTGCAACAATCACGTGGACTCTTAAATTGTCGGCACGCAAACCCATACCCTCTGAGCCATAGAAACACATTGGTCTAAGGTAAGCTGATTTTAGATTATTTTTATGCAAAACTTCTCTTTGGGCTTGATTTAACACCTCTTTTTCAAAAGGTATTGTCATGCCAAGAATGTTAGCTGAATTAAACAAGCGCTCAGTATGCTCTTCTAATTTGAAGATTGCAGTGCCGTCTTTAGTTTCATAAGCTCTAACACCCTCAAAGGCCCCCATACCATAATGCAAAGTATGGGTTAGAACATGAATTTTCGCCTCCCGCCAATCTACCCATTCTCCGTCCATCCAGATAAAGCCATCTCTATCAGCCATTTTGGTCATAAACAATTCCTAAAAATTAACAAAATCAAAAATATAATCTATATGAAAAGGCAAAACTAAACCATTCAAATCAATCGAATTGATAACTGGATTATACCCATACCATAGCCTTTTTCTTAAAATATAATATCATTTACTGTAGGTGTTTTGAACTATTGAAAAAAACAAAATATATTCTTTATTAACACTATCTTTTGGAAAATATGTTTTTATCAATCACGACAAACAATTTAGCATGAAAGCGGTAAAATATCGCGCAATATACAACAATAACTAATAATATGGAATTCAATTTTTTTACTTTTACATTCTTACTTGCAATCCTCGCCTCAGTTGTTGCGCTGTTATGGCTTAACTTTAGACAGGACAAAGCAATCAAACAGTCATTTGACGAAGTGCCTGAGGGGTTTAAAGACACGATAACACTGAAAGACCACCAAAAAGCTGGTCAATATACCCAGGCAAAACTACTTGTCAATCATTTTGAAATTATCTTTTCTACTATCATTTTGCTTTTATGGACACTGGGCGGAGGCTTAAACTGGTTAGACAATTATTGGAGTGATTTGATATTTAACCCAATCCTTCTAGGGACCACGTTTATTATAAGCATCATGCTAATTGCAAGTTTGATTGATATACCTTTTAGTATCTATAGGAACTTTGTCTTGGAGCAGAAGTTTGGGTTTAATCGCATGACACCAATGATTTTTTTGACTGACATTTTCAAAGAGATTCTTTTAACGCTGTTGCTTGGCGTTCCGTTAATTTATATGGTTCTTTATTTAATGAGTTTGGATGCTATTAGAGATCTGTGGTGGGTTTATGTATGGATAACTTTGAGCGTATTTACGGTTACCATGATGTGGATATTTCCAACCTTTATCTCCCCTATATTTAATAAATTTAAGCCCCTAGAAAACGAGACCCTAAGAAAGAGGATAGATGAACTCCTTGCAAGAACAGGATTCAAGAATGATGGAATCTATGTTATGGATGGCTCGAAAAGATCGGCTCATGGAAATGCCTACTTTACCGGTCTAGGCAAAAGCAAAAGGATTGTTTTTTTTGACACCCTCTTAAGCGGTATGAAAGACAGAGAAGTTGAGGCAATTCTCGCTCATGAACTGGGTCACTTTCATCACAAACATATCCGCCAAAGGATGGCCAGTTCATTAATATTCAGTCTAGCAAGTCTTGCATTATTAGGATATCTTATTGAGCAGAATTGGTTCTATTTTGGTCTTGGAATTACCTATAAATCAGACTATATTGCGCTAGTTCTTTTTAGTCTTACATTGCCGGTTTTTAGTTTCTTTATTACTCCTATTAGTAATCATTTTTCACGAAAACACGAATTCCAAGCCGACGCCTTTGCCGCTAGGCATACTGACTCGAATGACTTGATTTCCTCCCTGATTAAACTCTACAGAGAAAATTCATCTTCGCTTTGCCCTGATAAATATTACTCCCTATTTCATGACTCTCATCCTAGCGCAACTTTACGCATAGCAGAGTTAAAATGACGACTATATATACCCCTTAGTGGCATTAACACGAAGACAAAAATGGCGCATCGAGAAAATACACTCTGAACGTATTGCGAGAGCAAAAAAAACTTCAAAAAATTTAGAAAACATTGATTTAAACTCAACCCAAGAGATAAATGGTCGAGTCATATCTAGGTACGGCCAGAGACAATTAGTCGAGTCAATCGATGGAAAACTATATCAGTGCACTGATCGAAGAAATATCGGCCTCTCTGTTGCTGGAGACGAAGTTGTATTTAAAAAAATTGACAATAATAAAGGCGTTGTAACTGCAATACAGCCAAGAACTAATGAACTGAAAAGACAGAATAAACTGATTGCCGCTAATATTGACCAACTCTGGCTTGTTGTCGCTCTAGAGCCTCACTATGAATTTGAGCTAATCGATCGCTACCTGATAATGGCTGAGAACGAAAACCTGCCAATCAGCATCATTGTCAACAAGATTGAACTAGCAAAAAACCTAGAGCAAGTCTATAGAGACTTTTCAATCTATAAAAATATTGATTATCAAGTTTACTTTCTAAGTGTTGAAAAGGATGATAATTTAGGCTCATTAAAGTCTAGTCTTAGCAATAAAACGAATATTTTTTTGGGTCAGTCCGGTGTTGGCAAATCTTCCCTAATTAATAACTTAATCCCCGACCTGGATTTAAGAGTTGATGAAATATCAACAAAAACCAAACTAGGTAGGCATACTACAACCAATACCACAATCCATCATATATCTAGCGGCGGAGATTTGATTGACTCTCCCGGAATTCGTGAATTTCAGATAGATGAACTCTCTTCAAGTCAGATACTCAATGGCTATAGGGAATTTAAGCCTTACTTAGGGAAGTGTCGATTTAGAAACTGTCAACACGTCAACGAGCCTAACTGTGCGATTAGAAATGCCCTCGACTCAGAGAAAATTCACCCTGCCCGCTACCAGAACTATATAAATCTAATTTCTGAATGATTACGGCATTATGTTCTTTCTTAGAATGATTACTCTCTCTGATATGGTCACAATTTCAAGACCTAAAAGGTTAGCCAAATAAATAAAAGTCTTCTCGCTATAAAAGCTTACATGGCTCGGGTCATTTTTGTAATACCAGTTTCTAAAGTCTAATTGAGGGAAAACTATTTCAGTCATAATAGCCAAAATTCCACCCTTTTGAAGAATCTTCACTAGGACCTCTAAATCCTTCAATGGATTTGGTAAATGCTCAACCACCTCAGTGGCAGTAATGAAGTCGTAGCGATTTTGAAATACCGCATCATTCTGGGCATAGA
>Ga0208411_1001598_pt1 | contig 14967 bp, 14 predicted proteins | sample ETN01SmetaG_4_FD_185793 | JGI IMG/M metagenome (GOLD analysis project Ga0208411, IMG submission 185793) | Marine microbial and viral communities from oxygen minimum zone, Eastern Pacific Ocean - ETNP2014F12-01SV261 (SPAdes) (version 2) | ecosystem: Environmental > Aquatic > Marine > Oceanic ...
TCAAGGTGCTGGTCACTCGATGATGCTTGGTCCGGAATGGGAAAAATCTGCAGAAGTCTTGGAACAATGGCTGACAGGGAATGTCTCTTGAATGGATCTCTAGTTTTTCTATTGTATTTTTCAAGTTATCATGAAAAATAATTTCTGCCTGCCGCCAAATTGATTCATGAAAAAACTGATTTTCCTCATCTTTTCAGGCTTCTGCCTCTCAACGTTATTTCATCCTGTTGAAGCCTCCAACAGCAATAATCGTCTGACGGGATCAGTGGTCAAAGGCATCGTGGAGCGCTTCGTTGCCATCCATTATTCACAAAAGCCTTTGGATGACACCATTTCGAAAGAGATTTTCAAACTCTACCTGAATCGTCTCGACCCCGGGCACTATTATTTTCTCGAAAAAGACATTCAGGAGTTCCAGCGCTATGAAACCAGACTTGATGACATGCTGCGCAGGGGCAATATCGAGTTTGCACTGGATGTATTTTCCCGATTCAAGACAAGGCTCCAACAACGCCTTCAACAATTAGAGGGTTTTCTTCAACAAGAATTTGATTTCTCCAAAGATGGTGAATGGAGAATCAAACGCAGTGAGGAACCCTATCCCAAAGACCTTAAAGCAGCTCAGGAAATCTGGAGACTGAAGATCAAATTCGACCTGCTGACCCTCAAACTCGGGGGAACCGAACTCGAGGAAGCCAAGAACCGTATGATGAAACGGGTCCGGGGCCTTTGGAAGGATTATTCCCAATACGATGATGATGACGTGGTTTCTCTTTTCCTGAACGCGATGGCCAATGCCTATGACCCGCATTCAGCCTACATGGCAGCCCAGGAACTGAAGAATTTCGATATTTCAATCAAGCTTTCACTGGACGGAATCGGGGCTGTTTTGCGCTGGGAAGACGGCTATACGGTCGTCAACTCGGTCATTCCAGGAGGTGCCGCAGCCAGGCATGGTAAGCTCCGAGTCGAAGATCGAATCATTGCCGTGGCTCAGGCTGATGAAGCATTTGAGAGTGTCATCGACATGCGGCTCAACGATGTCGTTCAACTGATCCGTGGCAAACGGGGAACCACGGTTCGGCTTCAGGTTTTACGGGAATCGGAGATTGGATTGGATACGCTTAAATTTTCCATCGTTCGCGACAAGATCGTGCTCAAAGAAGGAGAAGCCCAGTCCCATATTTTTGAGCCCTCAGCCGGTACAAAAGAATCTTCAAACCTGCCGGAGTTGAAACACCGAATTGGCGTGATCAAGCTTCCTTCTTTTTATGTGGATTTTAATGATCGCAGAAAAAATCCCAATAATTATAAGAGCTCTTCCAGGGATGTGAAAAAACATCTACAGAAGTTTGTGGATTCCAAAGTCGATGGGTTGATCCTTGACTTGCGCAGCAATGGCGGAGGTGGACTGGATGAGGCGATCACGATGGCAGGACTTTTCATTGGTCGAAATCCGGTGGTGGTCGTCCGGCAGTCGGGTGGGCGACGGGTGACCGTTCACCGTAGCCGGGAAAAAACCATCTTCGAAAATCCTGTGTTGTTGATGCTCAACCGCTATAGCGCATCTGCTTCAGAAATCCTGGCCGGGGCACTTCAAGACTACCAAAGAGCTGTTCTGGTTGGAGACCGGACTACTTTTGGAAAAGGAACGGTCCAAAACATCGTTCAGCTTCCTGAAGGTTTCGGTGCGCTGAAAATCACCATTGCACAGTTTTACCGTGTCTCTGGAGGTTCCACCCAGAACAAGGGCGTCGAGGCCAACATTATCTTTCCTTCCGTCAACAATGTCCGGGACATCGGTGAATCGGTCCTGGAAAACGCCCTGCCCTGGCGTTCCATCGATTCAGTATCCTACTCTAAAGTTCAAAACCTCGAAAAGATTTTGGGAACTCTCAATGAACGTTCCAATAAGCGGGTTGATGACAGTGAATTTTTCATAAATACCAAAAGGGACATTGACGAATACCTGAACAACATCAAACCGCTTCAATATACCAGCATCCTCAAGATGCAGGAGGACCACCAACGCCGGCTTGAGGAACGGGAAAAGGAAATGGCTTCTGCAAAGCCCAAAGATGCTGCTCATGCTGATGCTTCTAATAATATTCCATCGGATATCTCAGTAGACGGTTATCTCAAGGAAAGCATGGTGATCCTTGAGGATTTCATTGAACTCAAGAATGGCAAGACCAGTAAATTATGAATGACACCAAGATTGATTCTGAAAACGATACTGACATTTCAAAACTGGAAGTCCTGATCAGTCGGCAGCAACTCCGACAACGAATCGAAGAGCTTGGTCAAGAAATTTCAGCAGATTACGAAAACAAACATCTCGATCTGGTAGGAGTCCTTAAGGGAGGATTCATTTTCCTGGCTGATCTTGTCCGGGAACTGAAGATCCCCTGCAGGATTCATTTCCTCCAGGCCTCCAGCTATCAGGACAGGAAGACCAGTTCAGGAGTGGTCAGACTCAGTCATGACCTACAGTTGACCGGTAAACATGTGATGGTGGTGGAGGACATCTACGACACAGGACTCACCCTGCAAAGGGTTTTTGACGATTTGAACTCCCAAAACCCTGCTTCTCTTCAAATCTGTGCTCTGCTCAGTAAAAAGATACCGGATAAAGTCCCACTGGATGTGAAATACACCGGATTTGAAATCGAAAACCGCTTTGTCATCGGTTATGGACTGGATTATGGGGAACGCTACCGTGAAATTCCGGAAATCGTCTGCCTCGACTGAATCAAGCTGATCTCAAGCGGTTCTTCCAAAATCATCCTCGAACCGTTCGATATCATCTTCACCAAAATAGTCTCCGGTCTGGACTTCGATGAAACTCAAATCCAATTCCCCAGGATTCTCCATACGATGCATGGTCCCTGCGGGGATATCCACCGATTGTCCGGGAATCAGGATTATTTCATCACTGCCCAGAGTGACCCGTCCTTCACCGGAAACCACGAACCAGTGTTCCGTACGACGTTGATGCCTTTGGAGACTAAAACGTTTTCCGGGCGCTACGACGATTCTTTTGACTTTATGGTTCGGTTCGTCGGCAAGAATGGTGTAAAAACCCCAGGGCCGATGATCCGTCAATTCTTGATCCATGATTTCCTGTTTTTTCGAAAAGATTGCTCATCAATCTGGAATTTGGAAGAAAGCATATCAAGCCAAAGTCATGATCCAGACCAAAGTTGTTTTTACTGGTTTGCAGAAAGGACTCTAGGTAGAATCGATCCTACCATTTTTATTTTATGAAAATTTCATTCATGTTATTGCGTTATTTTCCATTCCTTCTGATTTCATTCTTCCTCGCTCCGTCAGGATTGTATGCGATACAGGTCAAGGTATCACTCCCGATTCCTGTCTCCACCCAACATACTGTGGAGGGGTTTGACAATTCAACCCTATACGGTCCATCAGACTTCGGACTGAAGGTTTTGACTCCGGTTGCCAAAGACACCTTGATGGGACTAGGGCTTTCATTATTCAGGGCACGTGTTGACGACGGAGAAGGCGTTTCTTCAAAATATACCGGGGTTCTGCAAGCCATCATGTTCAAACTGGGAGTCGAATATTCGGGAATAAAGTTTTTCACTGATTACCAACTGGTGCTGGAACTGACCGTGGATTTCCCAACCGGCGGTCCCGGCTGGGTGGAGAATGCCAATGGCGATGAAGTCAGCAGAGCACAATCGGTCAGCGGTTCGGGTTATTATGTATCAACGGCGATTCGCTGGGGCCATCTTGAAGGAGGTTTTTTCTTCAGAAACAATCACCTGAATTATGGTGAAATGACAATTCCGGAAAGAGATCCAAATAAAGAAATTTCCCTCAATTTCACCAGCTACGGAATCGTTCTTTCCTACCTCTTCTGATGTCCCTGGTACTGGTTGACCATCTCTATCATCACCATCTCGATCAACTCGAGCAGGAATCCCAGGGCCAACTGAATTTCATCCTGGTCGATTTCAGAACCAAGGATGCCCTCATCGAGAAACATCTCCCGGAGGCCATTGCCATCATCGGTCGGGTCGATCCCACTGAAAACCAATACCAGTCGGCAACAAAACTGGAACTGATCCAAACCCTCAGTGCAGGCTTTGAGGAAGTGGACCAGGACCGTGCACGCCATCATGGTGTTCAACTGGCCAATAACAATGGGGCCAACGCGGTTTCGGTCGCAGAGCATGTTCTGATGCAGATGCTTGTCGTCTACCGCCAACTCCTGTTCCATCATCAGAGTGTGAGTGAAGGCCCCTGGGAGAATCGCAAGATGAAGAACCGGGAACTGGGCGGAAAAACACTGGGGCTGATCGGGTTGGGCCAAATCGGCAAGACTGTTGCGCGCTACTCGGTTTCACTTGGAATGAAAGTTCAGTACTTCGATGTGGTCCGCCAGCATGAAACCGAAACCGAACTCGGGCTGGATTACGCTTTTCCAGAAACACTGCTCAAGTCCTCGGACATCGTCAGTTATCACGTCCCGATCACCCAATACACCCGAGGGATCATCAATCGCAAAAGCCTCTCGATCATGAAAAACGATGCCGTGCTGATCAATGCTGCCAGGGGGGAATTGCAGAATGAAGAAGACCTTCATCTGGCTCTTGTAGAAAGAACCATTTCCGGGGCAGGGCTCGATGTGTTCCAGCAGGAACCCCTCCAGGAAGACTCGCCCCTGAGAAAATTGGAAAACATCGTCCTCACCCCGCATAGTGCACCTTCCCGGGAAAGCTACCCGAGGGCGGTTCGTCATGCAGTGAAGAATGTCTTCCGCCTTAAAGACAAGGAACCTTTATTAGGACTGGCACTGGATCATCATCAAAGAGCGAAAGATTTTCATCAGAAAAATCCTGAAGTGGATTTGATGCTTCTAAATTAAAGAGGGAACGCATATTGCAAATTCTCTATGAAAACCAAAAAGATTCGGAAAACCATGAGGTTCCGGATTCCTCTTATCACCATCATTAAGACAGGATGTCGATGAATTCCATGATGGACGCGCTCAAGGTATTGAAGGTCTCACGCAATGCAGACTTTCAACAGATCAAACAGGCCTATCGTCAGGCTGCCCTTCGTTATCATCCCGATTCAGCACTTGGAAGTTCCGATCCGGAACAGTTCCGAATAGTAACCGAAGCCTTTCAGTTTTTGCGGAAGACCTATGAAACCTCACGTCCCAAGGTGAACCGTTCCAATGCAGATTTGTTCTCTGAAAATGGAAAAAATACAGAGTCCGATGTTTCAAATGCAGTGGAATTATCACTTGAAGAACTGATCAATTGCGTCGAATTTTCCCCGGACCGTCATATCCGGCAGGTCGCTCTGGAAACCATTGCATCACGTAGGGAATGCATGGGATTTCAGTATCTGCAGGCTTTGCTCAGCCGGAACGGTTTCGATTCGCGAAAAGATGTCATCTGGGCCTTGGGACAACCAGGACTGGAACCTGCACGGGAGATGCTGATCCCCCTGGTAGGGTGCCAGGATCTGGAAACCTCGGCTGCTGCGATCCGCTCCCTGGAACGCATTTGTCTGAGCAACCGGACAAAAGTGATCGAGAACCTGAACCGGGAACTTTCCGGAGGAAAGCTTTTCTTCCAGAAAGTATATCAAAAACTGAAAAGATTCCTCATCGGCAGTCAATCCTCCAACGGACAACTCGGAGACCTGCTGATCCGAACCCGTCAGCTCAGCCGTGACCAGTTGGAGCTCGCTCTGTTGCTCCAAAAGCGCTTTCCCCTGCTTTTGGGACAGATCCTACGCCATCTCGGTTACCTCAGTATTTCAGAACTCCAGCACGCAGTTACCCTTCAGAAAAACTACCGTTTTGGATGAAGACAGCCAAAAAAGGCCTAATTTTTTTGCCTGAGCTATTTCTTAAAATATCTCCGTATTATTGTTTGAAATCCAATTTCCAGGATTGAAGCCATTTTTGGGTCTGCCTACTTTTGCAGAATCCAAGAAAATGGTTTTGGCCTGGAAATAAATTTCTCTTCTCCATTGCTATAAAAATGGGGAAGAACCCCTCGTGGATTCCCTTTTTCCTTTTTTTTATTCATTTATGTTATTATTTGCTTTCTCTTTAACGATGAGATTGATAGAAACCGATTCTTTGATATTTCTGGATTTATCAATTCATGGCGAAACTTTTAGAAATTAGGAATCTTCAGACCCTGTTTTACACCTCTTCAGGAACGGTGAAAGCGGTCGACCAAATCAGTTATGATATCGAGGAAGGTGAAACCGTTGCCATCGTAGGAGAATCGGGTTGCGGTAAATCTGTCAGTGCACTTTCCATCCTCAGGTTGATTGCTGATCCTCCAGGTAAAATTGCCGGGGGCAGCATCCATTTCATGGGACAGGACCTACTCCAACTGAGTGATCGGGAAATTCGGGAAATTCGGGGGAGGGACATCAGCATGATCTTCCAGGAGCCGATGACTTCCCTCAATCCAGTGCTGACGATTGGAGTACAGTTGACCGAAGCCATGGAGTTCCATCTTGGTATTGATAACAGTGAAGCCGAAAATAGGGCGGTCAAGTGGCTCGAAATGGTGGGGATCTCGGAACCGCGTAGAAGGCTGAAACAATATCCGCATCATTTCAGCGGGGGCATGCGACAGCGGGTGATGATTGCCATGGCCTTGTGCTGCGAGCCCAAGTTGATCATTGCCGATGAACCTACAACAGCTTTAGATGTTACAATCCAGGCTCAGATCCTGGAGTTGATGAAAGATCTTTCCAGCCGAATGGGAGTGGCTCTCATCGTGATCACTCATAACCTTGGAGTCGTCGCACGTTATGCTGACCGGGTGAATGTGATGTATGCAGGTAAGATCATCGAATCCGGAACAGCCCATGACATTTATCATAAACCCGCACATCCATACACACTGGGGTTGCTTCATTCTGTTCCAAGGTTGGACCAACCTCGAAAGGAACGGCTTCAACCGATCCATGGACAGCCCCCGGATTTAACCAAGATCGATGACGGTTGTTCATTTCGGCCCAGATGTTCTTTCATGATCGGACAATGTGAAAACACGTTCCCTTCGCTGGAACAAGTGAACAATGGGCACAACACAGCCTGCTGGGAACGTGAAAAACTGATGCAAAACCAAAACTGATACCCAGAAAATCCTTTGAACCATGTTGTATAAAGGCTGAAATTGTCTGAAGCTGGATCGGAAAATTTCCTTGATGTTCAAGGATTAAAGATGCATTTCCCAATCTCCGAGGGGTTTTTCTTCAACAAGAATGTTTCCCTGGTGAAAGCTGTGGACGGCATCAATTTCACTATCAAAAAAGGGGAAACCCTGGGACTGGTGGGAGAATCCGGCTGTGGAAAAACCACCACCGGACGCTGTATCCTTCAACTGGAAAAAGTGACCGAAGGCAAGATCCTTTACGAAGGCCAGGATTTAACCCAACTGGACTCCTCAGACCTTTCTCCTCTAAGGCAGAAGATTCAGGTCATTTTCCAGGACCCCTACAGTTCTCTCAACCCAAGATTAAAAATCGGAGATACCATTGCCGAACCCATGAAGGTTCATCATATCGAACCGGATCCAGGTGCCCGGAAAAAAAGGGTTGCTGAACTGCTGAACATCTGCGGACTCCCTTCCGTCATGGCAGACCGTTATCCGCATGAAATGAGCGGCGGACAAAGGCAGCGTGTTGGAATCGCAAGGGCGCTTTCCCTCAAACCCGACTTCATCATCTGTGACGAAGCGGTATCGGCTCTCGATGTTTCGATTCAGGCCCAGATCATTAATTTGCTTGAAGACCTGCGGGAGGAATTCAACCTGACTTATTTGTTCATTGCTCATGATTTGAGTGTCGTTCGCCACCTGTGCCACAAGGTCGCAGTAATGTATTTGGGCAAGATTGTTGAAATGGCGAATTGTGATGAACTCTACGACAATCCTCAGCACCCATATACCAAGGCATTGTTGAATGCCGTACCTGTTCCCGATCCTGAAGTCGAAAAACATCGGGAACACAACATCATGACCGGTGAAGTGCCCAGCCCAATCAACCCTCCATCTGGTTGTGTCTTTCACCCTCGATGTTCTATGGCCGTGGAGTCCTGTAAAACGGATATTCCGATTTTGGAAGATAAAAGTGCGGGCCACAGGGTTGCCTGCACCGAGGTCTAACTGCCATAGGGGCAGTTGGCGGGCGTAATGCGCCCAAACGGGAGGTCATCTCCCTAAACACTCTTCGAAAAGGAGAAACTATGGAGAGATTAAAATTCACAGGATTGATGGCAGTTGGCATCGTACTGTCCATCATGATCAGCATGGGCAGTCCCTTACTGGCTGAAACACCTAAGAGGGGAGGAACTCTAAATTATATATTTGGGTCAAAAATCCCCTCCTATGATCTGCACCGTGAAACCACTTTTGGTGTGATTCATCCTTTCAGCCCCTATTACAGTTTGTTGATCCGGGTCAATCCCGACAATCCTTCCTCACCGACTGATTTTGTCTGCGACGTCTGTGAGGGAACTGTTGATCCTGCAGGAGAGGATGGAGGTAAGAAGTATACTTACAAGATCCGTCGCGGCATTGAGTTCCATGATGGGACACCACTCACGGCCCATGATGTGGTTGCAACCTTCAACAAGATCATTTTTCCTCCAGAAGGAGTCCCAAGTTCCAGAAAAGCTTTCTTCAAAATGGTCGAAAGCGTTTCAGCTCCTGATGATTTCACAGTGGTTTTCAAACTGGAATATCCTTCAGGATCCTTCATTCCAGCACTTGCGACCCCCTTCAATATCATCTATTCCAAGAAGGATTTGGATACGCATGGTTATGAATGGCACACAAAAAACATTAACGGTAGTGGACCCTTCCGATTTATTGAGCATCAACCTGGGGCATTTGTCAGAGGCGTTCGGTACGAAAATTATCACCACAAGGGACAACCGTACTTGGATGGAATCAAGGGTATTATTGCTCCTAAACTGGCGACAAGGGTGAATGCCATCCGTGGCAACCAGGCAGCCATCGAGTTTCGTGGCTTTCCTCCTAAGCATCGTGATGATCTCAAAAAGGCTCTTGGAGACAAGATCACTGTCCAGGAAAGTGACTGGAATTGTGTGCTTCTCGTCACCTATAACCATAAGAAAAAACCCTTCGATGACCCAAGGGTTAGGCGAGCCTTGAGTCTGGGTGTGGATAGGTGGGGTGGTTCGAAATACCTCTCCAAGATCGCAATCGTCAAGACGGTGGGTGGTGTTGTCTTCCCAAATCATCCTCTGGCGGCAACTGAGGATGAACTGGTCAAGCTGGCTGGTTATGGCAAGGACATTAACAAAAACCGTGCAGAAGCAAAACGTCTCCTGAAGGAAGCAGGTCATGCCAATCTCTCGTTGGAGCTTCATAACCGTGGTGTCGATCAACCCTATAAGGTACTTGGCATCTGGCTGATCGACCAGTGGAAGAAAATTGGAGTCAAGGCAACCCACCGGGTACAAGCTTCACCAGCCTTTTATGCCACGCTGAGGAAGAAGTTCGATTATGAAGTTTCCATCGATTTTAACTGCCAATCGGTGATCAATCCGATTGCGGACATCACAAAGTTCCTGGGAAGTGCCGGAAACAACTACGGTCAATATGAAGATCAGGTCCTGGAAGATACTTATAACAAAATCGCCCGTTCTCCTGATCCTTCAGAACAGCGAAGGCTGATACGTCAATACGAAACACGAGCTCTGAGTGAGATGGCTCATATTAGCATCACCTTGTGGTGGTATAAGATCAATCCTCACCGATCTTATGTCAAAGGCTGGAATATTGCCCCAAGCCACTACCTTAACCAACAACTTGACAATGTCTGGTTGGACAAATAATCCATCTTTTTGGATCTCTCCTCTATAGAGGTTGAGAAGAAAAAATAAACGTGCGGAACCTTCAATTTTAGTAAAGTTCCGTACGTTCTTTAAAAAACAAAGTCTTTTCTGAATTTATCAACACTTCTATTCCATTGAATGTATAACTACATCCTGAAACGCATCCTGTTGATGATCCCAACCCTTTTTGGGGCTGCATTTCTGGTCTTTTTTCTGCTCCGTTTGATTCCAGGAGATGTTTGTGAACTCCGACTCGCCGGAACCGGACTCTATGTCGATCAGGAAACCATTGACATTTGCAGGGAAAAACTAGGGCTTCACGAGCCCATGATTGTTCAATTTTTTGATTTTCTTCTAGGTATAGTGACTTTTGATCTCGGCGAGTCCATGTGGACTGGAAGAGCCATTACCTACGAAATGGGGCTTCGGTTTGAGCTTTCATTACAAGTTGCGATCATGGCAACCGTAACTGCAATCCTGATTGCCATTCCCCTTGGAACCATTTCAGCCATCAAACAGGATACCTGGATCGATTACATCGTTCGCACCATTAGCATTGCAGGAATTGCCATTCCTTCTTTCTGGTATGGAATCCTAATTATTCTAGGAATATTGATTTTCACCCAGAGCTGGTTTGGGGAACCATGGATGCCTCCCCTCGATTATGTACCGATCTGGGTCGATCCCTGGCGAAACCTATCACAATTGATCTGGCCTGCGATTGCCACTGGCTATCGATATTCCGCAGTGGCCACCAGGATGACCCGTTCGGCCATGCTGGAAGTGCTTCGTGAAGATTATATCCGAACTGCCAGGGCCAAAGGTTTGCTGGAAAAAGTCATCATCAATCGTCATGCCCTGAAAAATTCGTTGCTTCCGGTGGTCACCATCATCGGCATCGAATTCGCTTTTTTGATGGGTGGACTGGTTGTTACGGAGCAAGTATTTAATCTGAATGGGCTGGGCAAGCTGTTTGTTGAATCAGTAATGAGTGCTGATTATTCAATGACACAAGCATTGGTGATGGTGGTAGTCATCGTTTTTGTTTTTACGAATTTCATCGTCGACATCATGTATGCCTGGCTGGATCCCAGAATCCGTTATGCATAACCTCTAATAGCCTGAAACACTCTTTCATTAGGTCACATCATGTCCGTAGCGGAAATTCAGGTAGAAGCCGATCTGGAAACCTTTGATGATAAGGATCCCTGGTATTCCGTCGCCATTGATCTGATCAAGCGCAAACCGCTTGGAGCAGCCGGGGCACTGATCGTCCTGATCATGATCATCATGGCATTGATGGCGGAACTGATCGCTCCTTTTGACCCAGAATTGAATTCCTACGAATACATGCTTGTAGGTCCAAATTGGACTTTTTTGTTTGGAACCGATCAATTTGGCCGTGACATCTTTTCTCGTATCGTCTTCGGTGCCCGAACTGCATTATTCGTTGGTTTTGTTTCCGCTATAATTGGCTCAAGCCTGGGACTAGTATTGGGCGTTACCAGCGCTTATTTTGGGGGTAGATTCGATTTGATTTTCCAGCGCATCATGGACATTTTTATGTCTTTCCCGTTGATCATTCTTGCTCTTGCAGTTGTCTCAATCTTCGGGACAGGCACCCAGAATGTCATCCTGGCGATCACGATTCCCTTCATCCCACGTTGTGCCAGAGTGGTACGTTCCAATGCCCTTGCCGTCAGGGAGGTCCCTTACATTGATGCAGCCAGGGCCTGTGGATTCAGTCACACCCGCATCATACTCAGGCACATGGTTCCGAATGTGATGGCACCCTATCTGATCATGTTCACCGCATTCGTCGGACAAGCCATCCTTTTAGAGGCTTCACTGAGTTACCTTGGGCTTGGAGTTCAGGAACCGGTAGCTGCCTGGGGGCTGATGCTTCAGGGGGGTGCCGAGGAATTTGCGGAAAGCGCACCCTGGATTCCGATCTTTCCGGGAGTGGCGATCAGTCTTGCTGTTTTCGGCTTCAATCTTTTCGGTGATGCCATTCGAGACGTCTTGGATCCAAAGCTACGTTCACGATAATTCAATCCAGATTCCAACTCCATCTCGTTTCTTTCCTTCCCTGGATATCCTTTAGTTCTAGAACGCCATCTTAAGTTTTCGATGAACCCATCCTGTTGCGGTTGAAGAAGAAAAACAGGGGTGGGGTCAAAACCGAGAGAAGAATCAGTCTGTAAAGGTGAAGAGAACCGACGATCCGCATGTCGGCGCCCAATTCATCTGCAATCGCGGTCAGGCTGGCTGCACCACCTGGAACACTGCTCAACAGGGCTGTGTTGAGGTCGATGGCGGTCAGTTTGTGCAGCAACACTCCCAGGACCAATCCAAGGGTAACCAAAGTGATGATGATGCACCCTGCGGGCAGGATTACTTTCCTCAAAAGTAAGATGGTTTCCAGTGTGATTTTGGAACCGATGGAAACAGAAAGAAAAACAATGGCGATTAGTTTAATGACTACATCAGGATCTCCAAAAGGATAGAGAAAGAGGTGAATACTTCCAGAAATGAGTAATCCAAAGAGCATGTGCCCTCCTGGAAAACGAATCAGATGATTGAGAACGAAAGTAACAACTCCAATCATTCCAAGCAGAAGATATCCGGTGGAATCCATTGAGTTTGAAGCGACTTCCGTTTCCTTCGCACCAATTTCGAGGAGGCCAAGAAAAGGCATCAGCAAAGGCATGGTCAACACGATGATGGTTAAGCGGAAATAATGCACCACGGCAACGATCCCAACATTCTGCTTCAGATCCTCTGCCAGACTGGTCATCACCGGCAGACCACCCGGAAGAGAACTGAGGATCGAGGTGCTCCGGTCCAGTGGAGTCAGACGGGAAAGAAGCATGCCCATCAAAAATCCGGCAGTCACCAAAATAATGATTTGAAGTAATATCGGAAGGGTCGCCAGTTTCATCGTCTCCAGGTTTTCCTGGCGGAAGGAAGTGCCGATCAGGATTCCAAAAATGATCTGGCCGATCTGATTGTAAATCCCGGTCAAAGCAATTTCTGACTTCACCATAAAACGATAGAACCCGCTGAAAAGCATACAACCCATGAAAAAACCGGCAGCAATACCGATTTCCTGAAAAAGGAGCCCCCCGGCCATCCCGAATAACAGAATGGCAATTCCATGTAACACAGGCCTCAGGTGAATGAACTTCATCTGCTTCAATTTTGTCTCTTCATGGATTCTCTCAGCGGTGTTTTTTATACTGTCCTTCGCCTTGCTGTCAGGCTATAAAAAAGCATCATGTAATCTATCATCTGAGATGAAGTAATAACATCGATTTATCAAATCATCATGACGCAGGAAACAGAAGCAGCCGAAGAGGGCAATAAAATTCTTTCATCCGTTGAAAATGGTATTGGACGCCTGACTTTCAACAATCCTCAACGCCGCAATGCGATGTCGCTGGAAATGTGGCAAACCACATCACGAACTCTGGAAGCCTTTGACAAGGATCATGAAGTCCGGGTGATCATCTTATCCGGAGCCGGAGGGAAGGCTTTTGTCTCAGGAGCCGACATTTCAAAATTTGAAAGTGAACGGTCTGGAGTGGAACAGACCCTCCTCTACAATGAAGTCACCGCAGAAACCTCCAGGGTGCTTCAAGGTTGTTCTAAACCGACCATTGCGATGATACGAGGATTCTGCATGGGCGGTGGACTGGCAATATCCCTCTGCTGTGATCTACGCTTCTGTACCTCTGAGTCGGTTTTTGGACTTCCTGCGGCCAAACTGGGGGTAGGCTATGGTTTTGAAGGCATCCGCAGGCTACTAGAAATCACCAGCCCGGCCTACGCCCGAGAAATCTGTTTCACTGGAAGACGTTTTAATGCAGAGGAAGCAAAGCAAATGCAGTTGGTCAACCGGATCCTACCTGATTCAGAAATCGAAGCTTTTGTGGGGGAGTATGCAACCATGATTGCTGATTATGCTCCACTGACCATTGGTTCTTTGAAGCAGATTTTCATCGAATTGGCCAAAAACCCCATAGACCGTGATCCCGAACGATGCAAACCCTTCATCGAACAATGCTTCAGCAGCGAAGATTACATCGAAGGTCGAAAGGCATTTCTGGAAAAACGCAAAGCCCAGTTTAAGGGGCGATAAAATCGTTTTTTATTTGGATTTAAATTTTTTATCCAATCCTCCTTTGAACTTCAGGGTCAAGAAGCAACTCAGGATATTTTTTTGGTCTCCAAAGAATGAACCCTCAAAAAGTCTCCTGGAATCCTGATCAGTACCTGAAGTTTGGAGACCAACGGCTTCGTCCTGCACAGGACCTGCTGGCCCGGGTTGGTCTCGAATCGCCCGGGATCATTTACGATCTCGGTTGCGGAACAGGCAATACCACCCAGCTTTTGGCAGATCGTTGGCCTCAGTCTCAGGTTACCGGAATCGATTCCTCCTCGGAGATGCTGGAAAAGGCGAGGAACAGTTGTCCCAACCTTGACTTCAAGGAGGCGGATCTGGAAGTCTGGAATCCCGGTATTGAAGCAGATTTGTTTTATTCGAATGCTGCCCTCCACTGGCTCGGGAATCATGAAATCCTTTTTCCAAGATTGCTGAAGAAGCTTCCAAGAGGAGGCCGGTTGGCCGTCCAGATGCCCCGAAATTTCGAATCTCCTTCCCATACCTCCATCACAGAAAGTGTGGACTCCGGGCCTTGGGCAGAACGGTTGCGTCCCGTTTTCCGTTCCAGTCCGGTTTCAGAACCTGGTTTCTACTATGACCTGTTGAGTCCCCATGCCGAACATCTCGATCTATGGGAAACGGTTTACCAGCATATGCTTGAAGGAGATAACCCGGTGGTGGAATGGACCCGTGGAACTGCACTTAGGCCCCTGCTGAAATTACTAAACAAAGAGGAAGAGAAGGAATTCATCGAGGATTATTCAAGGAGAATCCTTGAACACTTTCCGCCCGGAAAAAACGGAAAGACCCTGTTTCCCTTCCGAAGGTTGTTCCTGGTGGCAAAACGTTAGGAAAACTCTATAAATTTACTTCTTTTCCAATGATTCTAAATTCAAGTGCTGCTGAGCATGTTTTCCAAGCTGATGGCGTA
>Ga0208411_1001611_pt1 | contig 14862 bp, 16 predicted proteins | sample ETN01SmetaG_4_FD_185793 | JGI IMG/M metagenome (GOLD analysis project Ga0208411, IMG submission 185793) | Marine microbial and viral communities from oxygen minimum zone, Eastern Pacific Ocean - ETNP2014F12-01SV261 (SPAdes) (version 2) | ecosystem: Environmental > Aquatic > Marine > Oceanic ...
AGTGGCGGAGAGACTGGGATTCGAACCCAGGAAAGAGTTGCCCCTTTGCCGGTTTTCAAGACCGGTGCTTTCAACCGCTCAGCCATCTCTCCGTTAGTGATTGTTTATAACCATAATAATTAAATTCAACTAAAAAACAGAGTTTTTTTTTTAAGAATTATGTAATAGTTAATTTTTCTAACTCTATGAATAATAATAATTTCAATAAAGGAATATTTTTAACTGCACTAGGCTCTTTCTGGTGGGGTTTTTTTGGAGTGATATATTTTAAATATATATCTTTTGCAGGTCATATTGAAGTTGTAATTCATAGAAGTGTTTGGACAACCGTAACTTTATTAATTACTACTTTTTTTTTCTCAAAATGGAAAATATTTTCTAATCTAATTCACGATAAAACAAAATTATCTGTACTTTTAATTTCTGGATTTCTTATTTTTACAAATTGGACTGTTTGGATATATGCAATTGCAACTAATCGCGTGATAGATGCAAGTTTTGGATATTTCATAATGCCAATTATTAGTATTTTTTTAGGTTACTTTTTTTTTAAAGAAAAAATAAGTAATAAAGCAAAGTTATCAATATTTATTGTTATAATTTCTATTTTATATTTACTACTTATTGATTTTAGAGCAATTCCATGGGTTGGATTGATAGTAGCCATAAGTTGGAGTCTTTATAATCTTGCAAGAAAAAAAATTAATGTTGATACAGATATTGGTTTACTAATTGAAAGTTTATTTATTTTTCCATTTGTACTTATTGCTTTTTTTATAATTTCAAAAAATAATTTAAATGATTTTAATATATCAAATCCATCATTAATGTTTATTTTGATGTTAGCTGGACCAATGACAGTGATTCCATTATTTTTATATGTTAGAGGAGTTGAACTTTGTGGTTTGGGACCCACAGGAATGATTTTTTATATTACACCAACTTTACAATTTTTATTGGGTTATTACCTATTTAATGAACCTATTAATTTTGAAAAGTTACTAAGTTTCTTTTTAATTTGGATTGCTGTATTTATTTACTTAAAAGATTTATATGAAAAAAATTAAATTAATTGTAATCCTTTTCTTAATCATATCTAATTCAAATTACGTTCATGCTGATGATAGTTTTGAAGAATGGAAAATTAACTTTAAGAATTATGCTCAAGATCAAGGTATAAGCATAATCACATTAAATAAGCTTATAGATAAAACTAAATTTTTATCAGAAGTAATTAAGTATGATAGATATCAACCTGAGTTTTATGAAGATACAAAAACATATATTTCAAAAAGAGCTTCTAATAAAAAATTTCAAATTGGAAATAAAATTTATAAAAACAACATTGACAAAGTAAATTTAATATCAAGTAATTATAATGTTGATAAAAGTCTATTATTATCTTTGATGGGCATAGAAACAAATTTTGGAAATTATTTAGGAAAAATGGATATTATATCTTCTTTAGCTACATTAAGTTTTGATAAAAGAAGAAGTGATTTTTTTACTTCCGAACTAATTACACTGTTAAAATTGGTCGATAACAATATTGTAGACTCCAATACTTTATACGGATCTTGGGCAGGTGCTTTTGGAAACTTTCAATTTATGCCTTCAACAATTAAAAATTATGCTGTTGATTTTGACAATGATGGAAAAATTAGTCTTAAACAAACAGATGACTCATTTGCTTCTGCTGCTAATTATTTAAATAAATTAGGTTGGAATAACTCAACTCCTTGTTTTTATAAAGTTTCACTTAAGACAAATATACCTGATAGCTATCTTAATATTTCAGCAAAAAAAATTCATAATACTAAAAAGGTAAATTATTTAAAAAAATACATTCAAAATTCTGATTTTTTGGATAATTATAATAATTTAAATGCGGCCATAATAACACCGGATGCTGAAATAGTTAAAAACTCAGATAAATTGTCACCAGCTTTTATTGTTTTTGATAATTATAAATTAATTTTAAAATGGAATAGATCTTTAAGATTTGCACTTGCTGTGTGTACATTAAAAGATAAATTTAAAAATGAACTATAGAATTTTATTTTTTTTTTGTTCTATTTTTTTTGTTTCGTGTGCCGAACAATCAAAAAAAATAAATTATTCAAAAAATTTTATTAATTATTCAAATAAAGGTTTTACACTTATTTACGACAAAAAATTTGTTAATAAAAAATTAGATGATAGATCTCTTTTAATTTTTAACAATGTTTTAGAAAAAGATACTCCTGTTAAAGTAACTAATTTAATAAACGGAAAATATTTGTTGGTAAAAGTTGGTAGAAATTCTAAATATCCAACCTTTTACAATTCTGTAGTTTCTAGGCGCATAGCCACAGATCTTGAAATAGATTTTAATCAACCTTATGTCGAAATTAAAACTTTAAATCAAAAAAATTCTTTTATTATAAATAAAGCAAAGACCTTTGATGAAGAAAAAAATGTAGCAAATAAAGTTCCCGTAGAAAGAATAGAAATTAATAATATCTCTAATAATATAAGTGAAAAAGAAAAAAACAAAAAAATACTGAAGCCATCTATAGATTTTAAATATATTATAAAAATTGTAGATCTTTATTTTGAAGACAGTGCTAAAATATTAATAAATAGACTTCAAAATGAGTATAGTATTAATAATATCAAAATAAAAAAAATGTCAAAAAATAGCTACAGAGTATACAAAGGACCATTTAATAATTTGGATTCTATCAAAAGGGAATATACTGATATTATTAAATTAAATTTTGAAAATATAGAAATTATAAAATTATGAAAAAGATATTAATATATTTATTCGTTTTGCTAATATCAGCAGGTTTTTCCAAGGTTCATGCAAACTTTAATATAAAAGCTAGAACAGCAATACTTCAAGATTTTTTATCTGGTAAAATATTATATGAAAAAGATGCAGATCGAGAAATTTTTCCTGCATCTATGACCAAAATTATGACAGCAATAGTTACTTTTGATTTATTAAAAAAAAAAGAATTAACCTTAGACGATAAGTTTATTGTATCTGAAAATGCTTGGAGACTTTCCGAGTCAGGCTATTCATCAATGTTTATCATGATTGGTGATGAAATTTCAGTTGAAAATTTACTTAGAGGTATAATAGTATCATCAGGAAATGATGCCTGTGTAGCATTAGCAGAAGGAATTGCTGGATCTGAAGAAGAATTTGCAACTTTAATGAATGAGAAAGCAGAAGAAATAGGAATGGCAAATACAAATTTTTCAAATTCTTCTGGAATTAATTCACCAGATAATATTTCAACTGTAAGAGACATTCTACTAATGTCAAATTATTTAATCAAAAATTATCCTGAATATTATAAATACTTTAAGGAAAAAGAATTTACATGGGACAGAACTGGTGGCGATCCAATAACACAAGGTAATAGAAATCCGCTTTTATATAAAAACATAGGCGCTGATGGTATTAAAACAGGATATCTAGCATATGAAAAATATTCTTTAGCATCTTCAATTAAAAGAAAAAAAAGAAGATTAATTGCTGTTGGAAGCGGCTTTTCTTCAAAAAATGATAGATCTAAACAATCATTAAAATTATTAACTTGGGGATTAGCAAAATTTGAAACAATCAAAATTGCAGAAAAAAATCAAACTTTTGCAAAGATTGATGTTTGGCAAGGAAAAAAAAATAAAATTGGCGTATATTTAAATGAGGATATTTATAAAACAATACCTAAAGCTAAAAAAAAATATTTAAAAATAAAAATAGCATACGAAGGTCCAATAGCCGCACCAATAAATAAAAATGAAATAGTTGCTAAATTAAAAATTTTTTTTAAAGACGAAGATATTGGTACGCATGATTTACTTGCATCAGAAAATATAAAAAAACAAAATATCATCTCTAGATTAATCACTTCGATAAATTTTTTAATATGGGGCGATGTATAAATATCCAGTTATTGTATTTGAAGGAATTGAAACTTCAGGAAAATCAACAAATCTTAAAATAGTTGCAAAATATTTAAATAATATAAATAGAAAATTTATAAAAATTAGGGAACCCGGCGGAACTACTCTTTCAGAAATATTTAGAAAACTAATCTTAAACAAGAAATCAAAATTAAATTTTAAAACCGATTTAATGTTAATAATGGCTTCTAGATCAGAAAATATTGATAAAATAATAAAAAATAATTATGGCAAAAAGATTATTATAATAGATAGATTTGTTGACTCAACAATAGCATATCAACATTATGGAATGGGTATAAACTTGAATTTAATTAATAAATTAAACAATTTTTTACTTGATAGATTTAAACCTACTTTTACTTTTTTAAGTATTGTTAATAAAAAAAATATGAAAATTAGATTGAATAAAAGATTTTCACTTAACAAATATGACAAATTTGATTTATCGTTTTATAATAAGGTGCAAAAAGGATTTTTAAATATAGCTAAAGACAAAAAAAATTATTTTATCATTGATAGTAATGAAAATAATATTGAAGAAAACTCCCAAATAATAATAAAAAAAATAAAAAAACTTGTTTCATAAGATGAAAAACATTAACAAACTCATAGGTCATAATTATTTATTTCAACATTTAATTGAGCTTTCTCAAAAAAATATCTTACCAAGTAAAATTTTATTAAGTGGAGAAAAGGGTATAGGCAAATTTTTATTCTCTAGTCATTATGTAAATTATATTCTTTCTCAAAATGAAGAATATAAGTATGATTCAGAAAATTTAGAAATAAATAATAAAAATAAATCATATCTGCTCTTTAATAATAATACAAATCCTAATATTTTTTTAATTAATAAAAAAGATGATAAAAAAAATATTGAAATTTCTCAAATTAGAGAAATGATTAAATTTCAAAATAATTCATCATTCAATAATAAAAGTAGATTTATTATTATTGATAATGCCAGCGATTTAAATATATATTCAACTAATGCTCTTTTAAAGTCTATTGAACATCCAAATAATAATGTATTTTATATCTTAACTCATAACAGTGGGTCGTTGATACAAGACACTCTTAAATCTAGATGCATTGAATTCAAAATGTTTTTAAATATATCTAGTTGTAAATTGATTATAAATGACTATTTTGCTAAAAATATTTACGATTCATTATCTGAAGATTTGGTCAATTATTATAACAATCCATCTTTTACGATTTCTTTAATTAATTATTTAAATGAAAATTCATTGAATTATAAAACAATAAAAATAGAAGACTTAATTAGATTAATTATTAAAAAAAATGATTATACAAAAAATAAATTTATTAATAATAATATTAATTTTCTTATTGAATTATTTTTCTATAAAAAAATTGTTTTAACCAATAACATGGCATTCAAATTAAAGAAATATTTTTATCTCAAGCTGAATCAAATAAAAAAATATAATTTAGATATGGAATCATTTTTTATAGAATTTCAACAAAGATTGTTAAGTGAATAAAAATTTTTACATAACAACACCTATTTACTATCCATCAGCAAAGCCTCACATGGGACATGCTTATACAAGCATAATAGCTGATTTTTTTGCAAGATTTAAAAAAATTGATGGTTTTAATGTACATTTTTTAACAGGAACAGACGAGCATGGTCTGAAAATTCAAAGATCTGCTGAAAAAAATAATATGAAACCTAAAGATTTTTGTGATCAAATTTCTAAAACTTTTGAGGATCTTACTAAAATACTAAATCTTTCTAATACAGATTTTATAAGAACAACAGAAAATCGTCATATCAACTCAGTTCAGAATTTGTGGAAAATTTTGGAAGATAATAATCAAATTTACTTATCGAAATATACCGGATGGTATTCTGTTTCAGATGAGGCATTTTATCAGGATGATGAAATCGAAACCAAAGAAGGCAAAAAGTATTCTACTAGTTCTGGTTCTTTAGTTGAATGGGTAGAAGAAGAATCTTTTTTTTTTAAATTATCTGAGTGGGAAAAACCTCTGCTAAAATTTTATGAAGAAAATCCAAAATTTATTTTGCCCGAAGCTAGAAAAAATGAAGTTATTAGTTTTGTAAAAAATGGATTGAAAGATTTGTCAGTAAGTCGAAAAACTTTCTCATGGGGAATTAAAATACCAACAAATGAACAACATATTATTTATGTTTGGCTTGACGCTCTTACAAATTATATAAGTGCGCTTAACTTTCCAAATACAAAAGATAATCTATATAAAAAATTCTGGCCTGCTGATATTCACATTATCGGTAAAGATATTTTACGATTTCATGCTATATACTGGCCAGCTTTTTTAATGGCTGCAAGCTTACCTTTGCCAAAAAGAGTATATGGACATGGATGGATTTTATCGGGTGATGAAAAAATGTCTAAATCAAAAAATAATATACTTGATCCTTTGGAAATTATTGAACAGTATGGATTAGATGCACTTAGATATTACCTTTTGAAAGAAGTTTCGTTTGGTAATGATGGTAATATTTCTCAAGAAAAATTAGAGAACTGTATAAATAGTGATCTTGCAAATAACTATGGAAACCTTTGTCAACGTGTGTTGGCATTTTGTGAAAAAAACTGCGATCTTGTGGTACCATCTCATGAATTTAGCAAAGATGATTTGAATGTGTTGCTACCATTTGAAAATCTAAATAAACTAAGAAATCTAATTGATAATCAAAATATAAACGTATATATGAATTTTCTTATTGAAATGTTGTTTGCTTCTAACAAATATTTTAACGATCAAGAACCTTGGAAAAAAAAAGACAATAAAATAAGATTAAACACAATTGTATTTACTGCTTTAGAGTTAATAAGAAAAATTTCTATTTTGCTATACCCAGTGATTCCCGAAACATCTTTAAAAGTTTTAAAAATATTTGGTATAGACGAAAAAACCATTAATTTTGAAAGCATGTCTAAACATGAGAGTTTAAAAGTAGGTATTTCTTTAAGTAAAATAAATATTTTATTTAAAAAAATTGAAAAATGATAGACTCTCATTGTCATCTAGATCGCGATCCTTTATTTTCAAATTTAGATGAAATTTTATCTAGATCAAAAAAAACAGGTATTAAAAAACTACTAACAATTTCAACGAATTTAATAAGTTATAATAATATATTAAAAATAATCAAAATTGATCCTATGATTTTAGGATCAATTGGGATTCATCCTCACGAAGTTAAAGATTATAATATAAATTTCGATTATATTGAAAATGAATATAATAATAATGAGAAAATTATAGGAGTAGGTGAAACAGGATTAGATTATTATTATGAGAATAGTACCAAAAATGAACAAATAGAAAGTTTCAAAACTCACATTGAAGCTTCAATAAAATGTAATTGTCCATTAATAGTCCATTCGCGTGATGCTGAAGATGACACTTTTAATATTCTTAATGATTATGCAAATGAAAAACCAAAAATTTTGATGCATTGCTTTACAGGATCAAAAAAATTTGCAGATAAATTGCTTGATTTAGGATCATATTTCTCTGCAAGCGGAATAATAACCTTTAAAAATAGCTTTGAATTGCAAGAAGTGTTTAAAAATATACCAAATGAAAAAATATTAATAGAAACTGATAGTCCCTTCCTAGCACCCGTTCCTATGAGAGGTAAAAAAAACGAACCTAGCTTTATTAAATATACATTAGAACATTTGGCAAAAATAAAAAAATTGGATAATAATGAAATGGAGAAAATTACTACAAATAATTTTAACTCTCTTTTTTTTGAATAATGGCTACGAAGTTTACAATACTTGGATCAGGTAGCTCTTTGGGTGTACCTAGAATCGATGGTTATTTTGGAAAATGCAACTCTAATTTAAAAAAAAATTATAGAAGTAGATGTTCCGCACTGATTACATCTGATAAGCTGAATATTTTAATTGACACTTCTCCTGATTTAAAATCTCAATTATTAAAAAATAATATCAAGAATATTGATAAAGTTTTTTATACTCACATGCACGCAGATCAAACTCATGGAATAAATGAATTAAGAACATTCTATTTAAAAAATAAAAAAAAATTAGATTTATTTGCAAACAAAGAAACATCAAATTATTTATTAAAATCATTTAATTATTGCTTTAAAAATAATCTTGAATATCCATCTATATGCAATCTAAAACGACTAAAAAAAAAACATAAATTTATATCAAAAAGAAAAAAAATATTAATTGAACCTATTAAAGTTAAACATGGCAAAATTAACAGTATTTTGTATAAAATTAATAATTCATGCGCGTATGTAAGTGATGTGAGTAAAATTTACAAAAAAGATTTATGTAAATTAAAAAAATTAAAATATCTTGTTGTAGATTGTTTAAGATACGATCCTCATCCATCTCATTTTAATTTAGATGACGTATTAGAATTAGTTAGTTTAATTAAGCCAAAAAATACAATTTTAATTAATATGAATTTTGAAATTGATTATTTAAAAGTACAAAAATTTTTGCCAAAAAATGTATCTCCTGCTTATGATGGAATGAGTTTTTTAATTTAGTAACTTTTTTATTTTATTAACGATTTTTTTAGAATTGGGTTTGGTAAAAGATAAATAGGTATTTTCTATTTTTCCTTTAGAATTAATTAATATTTTATGAAAATTCCATTTAGGCATCGTTGATTTTCCATGATTTTTAAGAGCCCACTTATATATTTCATGAGCATTTTTACCTTTAACTTTAGTTTTTGAGACTATTGGAAAGCTAATATTAAAATTTACTTCACAAAAATTTTTTATTTCTTTATCGGTATCTAATTCTTGGGATCCAAATTGATTAGACGGGAAACCAATTACTACCAATCCTTTACTTTTATATTTTTTCCATAAATCTTGAAGACCATTATATTGTTTTGTAAAACCACATTTGCTTGCAACATTAACAATCAATATTGTTTTTCCTTTATATTTAGAAAGGTTAATTTCTTTTCCACTTATATCTGTAACTTTAAAATCAAATATAATTTTTTCATAATTTGCTGAAGCATTATTAAAATTGAGAATAGACATAAAAGATATAATTATGATTAACTTAATTATTGTTTTAACCGTCATTTGCTTTTTGAAAATATTAACAATAATAAATATCCAAAAACTGTTGATAATAAGGAGCCTGATAAAACTCCAATTTTAACACCATCTATATATTGTATATTTTCAACAAATGCCAGATTACCAACAAATAAACTCATGGTAAATCCAATTCCCGTTAAAATTCCTACGCCATAAAAATTTATCCAATTAGAATTATTTGGCATTTGTGCAAATTTTAATTTTATTGATATATAAGAAAATACAAAAACTCCTAACTGCTTACCGACAAACAAACCTACAAGTATTCCAAGTGGCACTGTATTTAATAAAGATCCAAATGTTAGTCCACCTAAAGAGACACCGGCATTAGCAAAAGCAAACAATGGCATTATACCAAAAGCCACATAAGGACTAATTGCATGTTCCAATTTAACCAAAAGAGAAAAATCTTTATCTTTTTTTCTATGTGGTATTGTGCAAGCAAGGAGCACTCCTGCTATTGTTGCATGAATACCTGATTGGTGAGTAAATTCCCATAAAAATAATCCAATAACTAAATAGGGTAAAAATTTTTTTACGTTAAATTTGTTTAATATTATCAAAATTATAAATGCTAAAAGCATTAATGATAAATATTTAAAACTTAAATCTCCTGAATAAAATAATGCAATTATTATTATTGCTCCAAGATCGTCTATAATTGCAAGAGCAGTTAAAAATACTTTTAAAGATAAAGGAACTCGTGATCCTAACAATGACAGTACACCTAATGAAAAAGCAATATCTGTTGCAGAAGGTATTGCCCAACCATTTAAAGTTTCAAAATTACCATAATTAATAAATACATAGAATAGAGCAGGGACTAACATTCCACCTACTGCTGCAATGATTGGTAGAAGGGCTTGTTTTGTATTTGAAAGCTCACCTTGTATAAATTCTCTTTTAATTTCTAAAGTTACAAAAAAGAAAAATATTGCCATTAAAACATCATTAATCCAGTGAATTACTGTAAGTTTTAATCCAAAATTATTTATTCCAATAAAAAGATATTTTTCTAAAGTGTTGAAATATAAACTTGATAAGTCAGAGTTACTAATAATTAGCGCAACAATAGCGCTAAATAACAAAACCAAACCACTTGATGTTTCTAATTTAAAAAACCACTTAAAGGGTTTTGTTATATTTTGAATCATTTTAACTTATCAAGTCTTTTATAAAGGATTTTATATCAAAAAAAGTTTCATAGAGGTTGTCTAACAATGGAATTAAAATTGGAACATAGTCTGACAAATTATTTTTAAATGCATCTAAAATTAAGATCATAGCAACAAATGTAATAATTATTATTAGCAATGTATTAAGTATTTTTACTAAAGAATATTTTATTTTAGCATCTTTTTTTTCTATATCATGTTTATGTTTTTTAGACTTTAATTTTCTGGATGTATTGTCATTTGTTTTTTTTTTTATATTATTAATAATAGTTTCGTTTAATGAAGGATTGATTAATATTTCTCCTTCATCATTATTTTGTACTTCTTCATTTTTTTCAGATAAAATAACATTTTCTTTCTTTGGTATTGTGTAATGCCATTTATGATTGCAACTACTGCACTGTAATAATCTGCCATTTTCAGGTATTAGCTTTTCATCTATATTAAATTTTTTATTACAATTTAAACAACTAATGATCATTTAACTTAACTTATATATTAAATTGTTAATTTTTTCTTGATTATAGTCATTAATATACTTTGAATTTTAATTTATCTACTGTATTAGTACACAATTCGGGGCGTAGCGCAGCCTGGTAGCGCATCTGGTTTGGGACCAGAGGGTCGCAGGTTCAAATCCTGCCGCCCCGACCAAAATTATGAAGAAGGCAATAATTTACAAACCATCAAAAACACCTATGCAATCAGGTATTGCTAAATATAATAGATGGATCATTGAATTTATTACTGAAAAACCTGGAATCAATCCATTAATGGGGTGGGAAAGTTCAACTGATACTTATAGCGAATTAAAACTTGAATTTAATAATAAAGCTTTGGCCATAGAATATGCTAAAAAAAATAATATTAATTATGAAATAGTTGAACCTAATATTAAAAAAATTAATAAAAAATCTTATGCAGATAATTTCACTAAATAATTAAAATAATGTTTAAATTTTTCAGCAATAGGAAATGGTTTTTATGGAGTATTCTGGGATCTATATTTATTTTAATATCCACATGGTACCAAGTTCAGCTTGATGTAAGAATTAATGAATGGTTTGGTGAATTCTACGATACATTACAAAAGGCACTAACAACTCCAAATTCAGTTAGTGAAAAAGAATTTATTGGTTATCTTTTTACATTTGCAAAAATAGCTGCTTTATGGATATTGATCGCAGTATTTACAGGTTTTTTTACTAGTCACTGGGTTTTTCGCTGGAGAACTGCTATGGCTAATTATTATCACGAACAATGGTTAAAAGCTAGACTAACAGAAGGTGCATCACAAAGAGTTCAAGAAGATACATTAAAATTTGCAAGAATAATGGAAGGATTAGGAACTGGTTTATTAGATAGTATAATGACTCTAATTGCTTTTACTCCTATACTGTGGGAACTTTCTAAACAAATAGATGTTTTGCCTTGGATTGGTCAAGTTAATCATGCGTTGGTTTGGGTTGCTATAATTTCTGCATTGGGTGGCACTATACTTTTAGCTGCTGTGGGAATTAAATTACCTGGAATAGAATACGATATACAAAAAGAAGAAGCAGGATATCGAAAAGAATTAGTTCATGGAGAAGATGACCCTATAAGAGCGGCACCTCCAACGATAGGACAATTATACAACAGGGTAAGAGGCATACATTATAAATCATATTTCCATTATTTGTATTTTAACACTGTTAAATGGAGTTATTTTCAAGGAATGGTAATAGTCCCTTATTTGGCATTGGCACCAACTATTGTTACAGGAGCAATTACACTTGGATTTGTTCAACAGATAACAAGAGCATTTGGAAGAGTTGAGGGATCATTGCAATATTTAGTTAAAAGTTGGTCTACAATTGTTGAATTTATATCTGTTTGGAAAAGACTAAGAGAATTTGAAACTAAACTTCATTCAATAGAAAATGATACTAATATAATTAATAATAGTGAATCTAGATAAACAGTTAATAGATAAATTTGTTAATGTTACCTCGGGTGCTGCCGCATCTTGTTATAAACACATTGGAAAAGGTAACAAAACAATAGCTGATAAAGCTGCCACAGATTCTATGAGAGAAAGTTTAAATAAATTAGATATTAATGGAAAAGTTGTAATAGGCGAAGGTGAATTAGATGAAGCCCCTATGCTTTATATTGGTGAAAAATTAGGAACAGGAAACGGCCCGTCAATAGACATAGCTGTTGATCCGTTAGAAGGTACAAATTTTGCTGCCAATAATTTACCAGGAGCCTTGTCTGTTATGGCAATAGCCTCAAAAGGAAATTTATTTAATGCACCAGAAACTTATATGGAAAAAATTGCTGTAGGTAAGGATGTGCCATTTGATGCTACAGATTTAGATTTTCCCATCGAAAAAAATATTAAGAATATAGCCGATTCTAAAAATAAAAATATTAACGAAATAACAGTGTGTTTACTTGACAGATCTAGACATCAACAAATTATAGAAAAATTAAAAATTTTAAATGTTAAATTAAAATTAATTACAGATGGCGATATATCTGGCGCTTTATTGGTTACAAATGAAAAATATAAAGTTGATATATTTGTAGGCACAGGAGGTGGTCCAGAAGGTGTACTGACAGCTTCTGCCCTGGATGCCTTTGGTTGTAAATTTCAGGGGAGATTTATTTTTAAAACTGATGATGATATAAGTAGAGCAAAATTAATGGGTATCAAAGATTTAGGTAAAAAATATGAATTAAAAGAGATAATAAAAGGTGATTCTATATTTTGCGCAACAGGCATTACATCGGGAGATCTTGTAAGAGGTGTAAAAATAGCTAATGGAAAATTTATTACAGAAACATTAATTACTCACAAACAATCTTCAATCAATATTGTAAAAAAAGAGGTTCCTATTACTTGATTAATTATATTAATTACAATAAAAGATCTTGCTCTGGTCCCTTCGTCTATCGGTTAGGACACATGGTTTTCATCCATGAAAGAGGGGTTCGATTCCCCTAGGGACCGCCAAAATTAATGTTTTTTGTTTATTTAATAGTTTCAAAGTTCAAAAAAAAAACAATTTCTTATGTGGGTTATACAAATAATTTAAAAAAAAGACTTGTATTACACAATTCCTCAAAAGGAGCAAAATTTACAAGAGGAAAAAAATGGAAGTTACTGTATTTTAAAAAATATGATAAAAAAAGAATAGCCATGAAAGAAGAATATAAACTTAAAAAAAATTATATATTAAGAAATAAAATTAAATTAGGAAAAAAGATTTGAAAATTTCTATATTATTGCCATATAAAGAAAATTTTTCTCCGTCATATGCTGGGGCAGTATCTTTGTTCGTAAATGATACTCTTAAATTAAGCTCATACAAGAAAAACACCATCATATACGGCAACACTCTATTTAAAAATAAATTTAAACATAAATATAAAAATATAAATTTATCTAAAGGTATATTCCAAAGTCAGAACAAAACATATGTTGAAAAATTTATTAATATCGAAAAAAAAAATAAATCAGATATAATAGAATTGCATAATAGGCCTATTTATTTAACTTATTTAATTAATAAATTAAATAATAGAGCATACATTATGTATTTTCACAATGATCCTCTCACAATGTTAGGATCCAAATCAATATCTGATAGAATTTTTTTATTAAATCACTGTTATAAAATTATTTTTAACAGCAAATGGTCAAAGAATAGATTTCTTGAAGGAATATATAATAATTACAACAATAGTGAAAAATTAATTATTATAAATCAATCTGCCAAAAAAAGTAAAATTAACTTAAATCAAAAGAAAAAAATAATCACTTTTGTTGGAAAATTAAATAAATCAAAAGGATATGATTTATTTGGCGAAGCTATTCTAAAAATATTAGAAAAATATAACGATTGGAAAGCAATTGTTGCAGGCGATGAGCCTAGAGATAAATTAAAATTTTATCATAAAAATCTAAAAGTATTAGGTTTTAGACCACACAAAGAAATAATTAATATATATAAAAAATCTAGTATAGCAGTAGCATGCGCAAGATGGGAAGAACCCTTTGGAAGATCAAGCTTAGAAGCTTCCGCAAATGGTTGTGCAGTTATTATCAGTAATAGAGGAGGTTTACCAGAAACAATTACAAATGGAATTATTTTAAAAAAGTTAGATGTTAGCAATATTTTTAATGAAATAAGTAAATTAATTAAAAACAAATCAAAAAGATATGAATTACAAAAATTATCATATAATAATTTTTATCTTACAAATGATTATGTATCTAAACAGATTGACAAAATAAGAAGTGAAAAAATAATAATTAAAAATTTTAACATTTTAAAGAAAAATAAAACTTTAAGAATAGTTCATGTTACCAACTTTAATGAAAGGTTCGATGGTAGATTATTTTTTAATACTGGCAGGAGAATTAATAATGGTTTTATTAGATTAGGACATTCCGTTCTAGAATTAAGCGATAGAGATGTGCAAAAACATTACAAAACATATAACGATTTTACAGGTTCAAAATCTCTTAATAGTAAATTGATTAATATTTGCGAAAATTTTAAACCAAATCTAATTGTTTTGGGACACGCCGATTTAATATCA
>Ga0208411_1001624_pt1 | contig 14792 bp, 13 predicted proteins | sample ETN01SmetaG_4_FD_185793 | JGI IMG/M metagenome (GOLD analysis project Ga0208411, IMG submission 185793) | Marine microbial and viral communities from oxygen minimum zone, Eastern Pacific Ocean - ETNP2014F12-01SV261 (SPAdes) (version 2) | ecosystem: Environmental > Aquatic > Marine > Oceanic ...
GCCATTGAAGAAGATCCGTTAGATTCTGTGATCTCTGAAACTACTCTGAAAGTATATGGAAAAGCTTCTTTTGAAGGTAACGAAGAGTGAATTGCTCTCCATGCTAATTTACCATGTCCAATTTCACGTCTTCCCGTTCCAATTCTTCCAGTTTCACCTACTGAAAAAGGAGGAAAATTGTAATGAAGCATAAATCTTTCTCTTTGTTGACCATCTAAGCTTTCTAATCTTTGTTCATCATCAGAAGTACCTAAAGTAGCAACAACAATTGCTTGTGTTTCGCCTCTGGTAAACAACGCTGAACCATGAGTTCTAGGTAGAACACCAACTTCACATGAGATAGGTCTTACATCAGATAATCCTCTACCATCAATTCTATTTTTATTTTTAAGAATGTCAGTTCTAACTATAGATTTTTCAAGATTTTTAATTTCAGAATTAACATCAAGATCAGTATAATCTTCGTTTTCCTCATAAAGTTTTTTAGCTTTATCAGTAATTTCTGAAATTTGATTTGATCTATCCTGCTTATCTCTTGTTGCAAAAGCTTTTTTAAGATCCTTTGTGAATGTTGCCTCAAGTTTTTTCTTAACTTCAGATAAATCTTTTTTCTCAACAGTCCAGTCAGGTTTTCTGCATTCTTTTGCAAGTTCTTCTATCATCTCGATTACTGGAACAAAGCCTTCGTGACCAAACTTAACTGCATTTAACATTTCTTCTTCTGTTAAACCGTTTGCTTCAGACTCAACCATAAGCACAGCATCTTTAGTACCTGCCACAACTAAATCTAAACTTGAATTTTCTAATTCGGCTTTTGATGGGTTAAGAATATACTTACCATCAACAAAACCTACTCTAGATGCACCTACGGGACCCTTAAATGGCATTCCTGAGATAGCTAGAGCTGCTGATGATGCGGTGATAGCTAAAATGTCTGGTTGGTTTTCTTTATCATATGAAATTACAGTTGGTAACAACTGAACTTCATTTTTAAATTCATCAGGAAACAAAGGTCTAATTGGTCTATCAATTAATCTTGAGATTAATGTTTCACTTTCTGTTGGCCTTGCTTCTCTTTTAAAATATCCACCTGGGATTTTTCCTCCAGCATAATATTTTTCTTGGTAATTTACAGATAGAGGAAAGTAATCCATATCTGGATTTATCTTTTTTGCTCCTACCACTGTTGCTAAAACAACCGTTTCACCACATGTTGCTATTATTGCTCCGTCTGCCTGTCTTGCTACCTTACCTGTTTCTAAACTTATTTTCTTTCCTACTACTTCAATTTCCTTCTTATATACTTTAAACATTTCATTTCCATTTCATTTCGTTCGTTTCGTTCCATTCTATCTATCTTGATTTCTATTTTCTTAAATTCAATTTCGACAGTACATTTTTGTAAGAATCCATTTTGTTTTTCTTTAAGTATTCTAACAATTTTTTCCTTCTATTTACTGCTCTCAATAATCCAACTGAAGAATGTTTATCTTTTTTAAACTTCTTTATATGGTTTGAAAGAGTTTCAATTTTATCTGTTAGCAAAGCAATCTGAATTTCTGATGATCCAGTATCTTTACCGTGCATTGCTAGTTCTTGTGCTTTTTTATTCATTCCTTGTTTTTCCTATTTATTAGTTTGTTTTATTAAGTTTTCTATTTTTTCCGCATATTCAAAAGATTCGTCTTTTCTAAAAAGTAATTTTGGTAAAAATTTCATAACCACTTTCTGTGATAAAATTTTTCTAATTAAAAATGAGTATTCTTTTAAAATACTAATTGTTTCCTCTGCATTTTTTCCTCCTAATGGAAGAACATATGCTTTAGCAATTTTTAAATCCTGACTCATTCTTACCTCAGTAACTGTTATTGTATTAGTTTCTAAATTTGGGACCTTAGCCTCATTTCTTAAAAAAATCATGCTTAAAGACTGTTTGATCATCTCACCAACTCTAAGCTGTCTTTGTGATATCGGTTTTCCTACTCTATCTACCATTAAATTGATCTTTCCACAGATGTAACACTAAAAGCCTCTATTGTGTCGTTTTTTTGAAAATCCAAATAATCTTTTACTGTAATTCCACATTCTTGACCATTGTTTACCTGTTTTACTTGATTTTTTTCTCTAAATAAACTTCCAACTTTGCCAGTAAAAATGATTGCACCATCTCTGATTATTCTTACATCTGAAGTACTGGTAATTTCACCCTCGGTTACTTTTGAACCTGCAACTTTACCTGCTCCTGAAACTTTAAATATTTCTAAAATTTGTGCTGTACCTGTAATTTTTTCTTGAACATCAGGTGTTAATAATCCAGACATCCTTTGTTTAATATAATCTAAGACTTCATAGATAATATTATACGAAGAAATTTTAATTTTTTCATTTTCAGCAAGTTTTTTTGCTTCCTTGCTTGGTTTTACATTAAAAGCAACTAAAACTGCATTTGAAGCCTTGGCTAAATTAACATCTGTTTCTGTTACCATTCCAATATCTGTTAAAATTATTTTTGGTTTTACTTCGTCATGTTTAATTTGATTAATTGCATTTTTAATTGCTTCTGATGATCCATGGACATCAGATTTAATAATTAAATTTAATTCTTTAGTAGATTTAGTTGAAAAAGCTGAATCTTGAGTTGCAAAACTTAGAGGATTTTTTCCATCTTTATTTTCTTGGGCTCTGTTTTCACTTAATACTTTAGCTTCTTTCTCATTATCAAGAACAATAAAATCATCTCCTGATTTTGCGGCACCATTAATACCTAAAATTTCTACTGGAGTTGATGGTAAAGCTTCATTAATGTTTTTTCCTTTGTCATTAACTATTGCTCTAACTTTTCCCCATCTCGATCCACTAACAAAAAAATCTCCTTTTTTAAGAGTTCCATTAGTCACAATTATCATTGCCACTGGCCCTCTTCCAATATCAATTTTAGACTCCAAAACAATACCTGTAGCTTTAGACTCAAAATCTGTTTTGAGATCCAATATTTCAGCCTGAAGAATTATTGCTTCTATCAATTTATCTAAATTTAATTTTGTTTTAGCAGAAATTTCAACCATTAAAGTATCTCCGGATAAATCTTCTGCTATTAGCTCATGTTCTAATAATTGATTCTTAATTTTTTGTGGATCTGCTCCAGGTAAATCACATTTATTAATTGCAACAACAATTGGAACGTTTGCGGCTTTTGCATGTTTGATTGATTCGACTGTTTGAGGTTTTACACCATCATCAGCAGCAACAACTAAAATCACAATATCAGTCAATTTTGATCCTCTTGCTCTCATTTCAGTAAATGCTGCATGACCTGGTGTATCAATAAACGTTAATTTATTTGATTTGTTTTCAATTTGATAAGCTCCAATATGTTGTGTAATCCCACCAAATTCACCTGAAACTACATTCGCACTTCTCAATACATCAAGCACTGATGTTTTACCATGATCAACATGACCCATTACAGTTATGATAGGTGGTCTATTCTTTAAATTTTCAGTTCTTGAGGCTTTTATTTTTTGAATTATCTCATCAGCTTTTTCTCCCCTAATTGGATTATGACCAAACTCTTTAACTAAGAACTCCGCTGTATCTGCTGCTAAAGTTTGATTGATGGTAACAGTCACACCCATACCAAATAAATATTTTATTACATTGCTAGATTGTTCGGCCATTCTATTAGCAAGTTCTCTAACTGTAATTGCTTCTGGAATATTTATATCTCTTTTAATTGGTTTTAAATTTTCTTGAACTTCTTCTTTTGTTAAATTTTTATTTTCTTTTTGTCTTGCTCTTTTAACAGAAGCTAAACTTCTTTCTCTTGCTTCAATTTGATCACTTAAAGCTCTTGAAACCGTTAATTTTAATTCTCTTCTATTTATTCCAGATTTTAAATTTTTTTTATTTTTACTCTCATTTTCTTCTTTAAGTCTTTTCGTGGCTCTTTGTTCAGCTAACTTACGTCTTTCAAAATCACTTTTTATAAGGGATGATTTCGTTACAAGTCCTGATTTTTTTGAAGTTTCTCTATTAAATTTTGAACCAATTTTTGATTTAATCAAACCATGTTTAAATGATCCACTTTTACCAGTAATTTTACTTGAATGTTTTTCAATTACTACAGAGTTTTTACCTTGAGTTTTTACTTTTTCAATATTTTTAATGGATTTCTTGACTGTGCCAGATATTGTTAGTTTTGTTTTTTTTTCCATAGCTCATTACTCAATCTTTATAAACAATATTTCTTGCAGACATAATTAACTCATCTGCTTCTTCTTTAGATAAAGCAAAATCTTCAAGATATCCTTGAATTTTTACTCTCTCACCCTTAATAACATCATATCCACCTGTTAGTTCATCAGAAGCTAAATCAGCAAAATCTTCTAATGTTAAAATCTTTTGATCACCTAATGTAACTAACATTCCTGGAGTCAACCCTTTTAAATTTATTAAAGAGTCTTCAAGACCCAATTCTTTAATTTTTTCAGAAATATCTTCTTGATCTTTTTTATGAAATTCTTTAGCTCTTTCAATAAGAGCTTTTGCAGTGTCTTCTTCAATACCTTCTATTTTCACTAAATTTTCTGCAGAACTATCTTTAATATCATCAATTGTTGAAAAGCCTTCTGCAACAAGTAACTGACCAAGCGTTTCATCTAATTCTAAATTCTTAACAAAGTTTTCAGTTTTTTCTTTAAATTCTAACTGTCTTCTTTCTGAATCTTCTGCATCTGTCATTATATTAATTTCATAATTTATTAACTTAGTTGCAAGTCTTACATTTTGACCTCTTCTTCCTATTGCTTTACTTAAATTTTCTTCAGTAAGAATTACATCAAGTTTTTTTCTTTCTATATCAACATTTACTCTTTGAATTTCTGCTGGAGATAAAGCGTTAGAAACTAAAATTGCTGGATCTTCTGACCAATTGACAATATCAATTTTTTCACCTTGTAGTTCATTTACAACTGCTTGTACTCTAGAACCTCTCATTCCCACACAAGCTCCAACTGGATCAAGTGAAGTATCTACACCCTTAACACAAATTTTAGCTCTGCTCCCTGGATCTCTTGATGATGATTTAATTTCAATCAATCCATCATAAATTTCTGGAACTTCTTGAACAAAAAGTTTTTCCATAAATTTAGGATGAGATCTAGATAAAAAAATTTGTTGTCCACGTGGTTCTCTTCTTACATCATTGCAATATGCTTTAATTCTATCTCCAGCTTTTATATTTTCTCTTGGTATTATTTCATTTTTTTGAATAATTGCTTCTGTTCTACCAAGATCAACTATTACATTTCCAAATTCTAATCTTTTTACTATACCACTTAAAATGGTGTCTTTCTTATCTATAAAATCATTAAATTGTCTTTCTCGTTCAGCTTCTCTTACATTAAAATTTATTACTTGTTTAGCAGTTTGAGCTGCTATTCTTCCAAAATCAAATGCTGGTAATGGTTGTAAAACTTCATCTCCTATTGATTTATCTTTATTCGTCTCATTAAGAATAATTGCGTCTTCTAATTTAATTTCTGTATTTGAATTTTCTGGATTTTCAGAAACAATCAGTTTTCTGAAGAGTTTAATATCTCCACTATCTCTATTAATAATTACTTGAATTTCATTATCTTGACCAAATTTAGATTTTGCAGCCTTTGCAATCCCAGTTTCCATTGAACTTATTATCAATTCTTTATCTATAGATTTTTCTAAAGCTACCGCTTCCGCAATTCTTAATAGTTCTAGTTTATCTGCTCTTTTATTTAACATATTTTAGTTTGCTCCAAAAAAAAATGGGCCAAGGCCCATTTTGAAATTTCAACAATGTACCTGAAATATAAGTATTTTTTTTATATTTTCAACTTTTATCGATTATTTAAAAACACCAGATTTATCTGTTTTTTCCCATGAAAATGAGCCATCAGATTCTGTTTCTCTTCCAAAATGACCGTAAGCTGCTGTTTTTTGATATATTGCTTTGTTTAAACCTAACATTTCTCTAATTCCTCTAGGACTTAAATCAAAATTTTCATTTATCAATTTCTCAACATGCATATTTTTTTCATCATTATTATCAAATAAATCTACATATATTGATAAAGGTTTTGAAACTCCAATTGCGTAGGCAAGTTGAATTAAACACTTATCAGCAATTCCTGAAGCTACAACATTTTTTGCAAGGTATCTTGAAGCATATGCTGCTGATCTATCTACCTTTGTTGGATCTTTTCCTGAAAATGCTCCACCACCATGAGGTGCTGCACCTCCATATGTGTCAACAATAATTTTTCTACCAGTTAAACCACTGTCTCCATCTGGACCACCAATTACAAAGTTTCCTGTAGGATTTATATAAATCTCATTTTCATCAAGATTTCCTAATAAATTTTTTGGAATAGATTTCTCAATGTATGGCATACAAAGTTCTTTTACTTTTGCTAAATTAACATCTTTGGAATGTTGCGTAGAAATCACTACTGATTTTACCGCTGATGGTTTACCATCTTTATATTCAATAGTAATTTGACTTTTTGAATCTGGTTCTATTCCATTAAGATTTCCAGATTTTCTATCTTCAGCCATCAATCTAAGAATTTTATGAGAGTAATGAATTGGAGCAGGCATCAAAACATCTGTTTCATTACAAGCATATCCAAACATAATTCCTTGATCACCGGCACCTTCATCTTTGTTACCTGATGAATCTACTCCCATTGCAATGTCAGCTGATTGTGAATGTAAATGACTTTCAATTTTAGTTGCATCTCTCCAAGTAAAACCATCTTGGTCATAGCCAATATCTTTAATACAATCTCTAACTTTAGAAATTAATTCGTCTTTATTAATATCAGGTCCTCTTGTTTCTCCGGCCAATACAACTTTGTTTGTAGTTGTTAAAGTTTCACAAGCTACTCTAGCTTGTGGCTCCATACCTAAGTATGTATCAACAACCATGTCTGAAATTCTGTCACAAACTTTATCTGGATGTCCTTCTGAAACTGACTCACTAGTAAATAAAAAATTCTTTTTCATTTATTCTCCCTTTTTTTTAAAAAAAAAAACAAACTAATATAAAATATTAAAAAATAAAAGAAGATCTTGTTGCCTGAAGAACTAAAAGGAGTCTTTTTTGATTTAACAAAACTTTTTACTTCAATTAATCCCCTCTCAGTTGATTTAATCTGATTTATTATTTCTCCTTTTTGATTTATAAATGCTGAAATCCCATTATTTCCTGATCGAATTAAATTCTTTCCTTCTTCAATAGATCTAAATATTGAATGTGAAAAATGCTGATATGGTCCTACAGATTCTCCAAACCAACCATCTTCAGATATATTTAATATTAAATCAAAATCTTTATTATTTTTGTTAATTTTTCCTGAATAAATTATTTCATAACAAATTAATGGAAGAAAATTTATACTATTTAAATTTATTAGGTTTCTTTTATTATCACTTGAAAAAGAACTATAGCCTTGTGTAATTTTTTTTATACCAAATTTACTTAAAAAATTTTCAAAAGGTAAAAATTCTCCAAAAGGAACTAATTTGTTTTTATTATATTTTGCTAATACATTTAAATCTTTATCTAAAATCGCCAATGAATTAAATATTTTATTTTCTTCAATACTATTTATTCCAATAACAATTTTATGTTGATCTGAATAATTTTCAGAAAATAAATAACTGTAGTTTTTTAAATCTTCTAAATAAATATTTGAAAGTGCTCCTTCAGGAAAAATAAATATACTTTTTTCTAAGCTGTTTGGATTACTTAACTTAATAAGTTCTAAAATGATTTTTTCAGGATTTTCATTTTGAAAAAATCTATTAATATCAATTTTTGGAGATATAATCTTAATTACAAAATCCAAATTAATTTCATTTTTATTATCTTTATTTTTAAGAATTAAAGACCCATAAGAAAAATTTATTATTAAAATAAAAAGTGCAAAAACTAAAAAAAATAATTTTTCAATTTTTTTATAATTAAAAAATATAATACTAGGTATTAAAAAAATGGTTACGCTTAATAAATTAAATGAATATGTTCCTACAATTGAAATAACTTGTAAAAATTGTAAGTGATCAGTCCATGAAAATGCAATAAGATTCCATGGAAATCCTCCTAAAATGAAACTTCTTATAAATTCTAATGATGAGAAAAAAATTGAAAAAATTAATATTGAGGAAAATTTTTTACTTAAAGAAAAAAAAGAACAAGCAAATGTTGCTATGCCATAAAAAACTCCTAAAAATAATGGTATTAAAATTAATGCAATAGGTATCAAAGGTTTAAAATTTTCTTCAAAAGTTAGTGAATTTGTTATCCAATATAAATTAGAAATAAAGTAACCAAATCCAAAAAACCATCCTATTTTAAATGATATCCATTTTCCTTTTTTATAATTTGAAATTAAAAAAATTAGTAATAAAGAAAAAGTTGCAAAATTTATAAAAAAAAAACTATATGGAGGTAAGCTAAAAGAACTAATTAAACCTAGAATAAAAGGTATAATATAAATAAATATTTTATTTTGTATTATTAAGGTCAAATTTATTTGTGAAAGTAATTTAAAACTAAATTTTCTTTTTTATTCATCTTTTTAAAATCTATTATTTTTTTATGATCATATCCAATTAAATGAAAATATCCATGTATCCACATTTTATCTAATTCTAAAAAAAAATTTGAAACTTTTGATCTTTTATTAACTATTTCAAATGAAATAGCTATGTCTCCAATATATACACTTTTTTTTTCTTCATGGTGAAATGGAAAAGATAATACATCTGTGGGTTTATTTTTCTTTTTAAATTTAAAATTCAAACTTTTCATTTTTTTATTATTTGTTAGAAGAACTGAAAATTCATAATTTTTTTTTTTAAAAGATTTAATTTTATTTAATTTATCAAGTTTTTTTTTAAAATAATTATTTGGATTTTTAATTTTATTCTTCCATTTATAATGATCCAAAATTACATTGGCTTTAATCATTAATCAGTCTTTTGATCAGAATATGCTTTAACAATTTTTGAAACTAAAGGATGTCTAACAACATCAGTATGATCAAAATCAACAACAGAAATTTCTTTTAAATGCCCAAGCAAATTTTTAGATCGATTAAGTCCTGATAAAGATTTATTTGGCAAATCAATCTGAGAAGGATCGCCATTTATTACTATCTTTGAATTTTCACCAATCCTTGTTAAAAACATTTTTATTTGAGTATCTGTTGCATTTTGAGCTTCATCAAGAATAGCAAAAGAATTTTTTAGTGTTCTCCCCCTCATAAAAGCTAATGGTGCTATTTCTATATCACCTACTTCGATTTTCTTTTGAATTTTTTCAAAATCCAATAAGTCATAAAGAGAATCATATAAAGGTCTTAGATAAGGATCTACTTTTTCCCTCATATCTCCTGGTAAAAATCCTAGCCTTTCACCGGCTTCAACTGCTGGTCTTGATAAAATAATTCTTTCTATTTTTTTATCCAAAAGCATTGTAAGAGCTACAGCAACAGCTAAGAATGTTTTTCCTGTACCTGCAGGTCCAGCTGAAATTATTATTTCACTTTCTTTAAGTGCTCTAACATAATTTTTTTGTTTTTCAGATCTTGGTATAACTGACTTTTTTGGTGTCTTAATAATATATTCTATATTTTTTTCTGATTTTTTTAATTTTTCATCTATCATAAATTTATTTACTGAAGAAATTATATCTTTTTTTTCAATAGTTCCATTATTTAAAAATTGGTTAGTTAAAAATTGAATAGCATTCTTAACTAAATCATTTTTTTTAGGATCGCTTTTTACAAGTACAGAATTTCCTCTTGAATATATCTTGGTTTTGGTAATCCTCTCTAATTCTTTTAAATTTTTATTAAATTCTCCAACAACTCCCATTAATATGTTGTTATCGTGAAAAATAACACTCAATGTATTGTTTTCTGAATAAACAAATTTTAAAGATGTTTGTAAGTTTTTTTTAATTGTATTACTCAAATTTATGCTACTCTAAGATTTAATTTTTCTACTCTCTCACCAAAAAGAGTATTCCGATTGCTATTAGTTATTTTCACCTTAATAATTTTTCCCACATCTTCATCATTACCATCAAATATTACTGGAGTCATATACTCAGATCTACCAAAAAACTTAATACTTTTTTTAGTTTTATTTTCTACTAAAACATTAATAACTTTATTTTTTAGAGATCTATTCTTTTCTAATTGATAATTAAATAATTTTTTTTGTACCAGCTCTAGTCTCTCTAATGAGACTTTTCTTTCAATCAATTTCAAATTTGAGGCAACTGTACCAGGTCTTGGACTAAATATAAAAGAAAATGAATTTATAAATTTAATTTTTTTAATTAAATTCAATGTTGATTCAAAAGCATTTTTATCTTCCCCAGGGTAAGCAATTATAAAATCACTTGAAAATTCAACTGTTGAATTTATTTTTTTTAATCTTTCATAAATTTTTAAATAATCTTTAATAACATGCTTTCTATTCATTAATTTTAAAACTTTATCTGATCCACTTTGTACAGGTAAATGAACTAGTGGCATTAATTTTTTAGACACACCATAAACTTCAATTAAATCATCTGTCATATCTTTTGGATGTGATGTTGTGTATCTTATTCTTAAAATTTCAGGAATTTTTTCAATTTCAAGTATCAAATTTGATAATCTATAATTTTCATCTTTATAAGCATTAACATTTTGTCCTAATAAAATAATTTCTTTTACTCCATTATCTGCAAGATTTTTTGCTTCATTAATAATTTCTTTAAACGGTCTAGAATATTCTGGTCCTCGTGTATATGGTACAACACAAAAATTACAAAACTTATCACAACCTTCCTGTATTGTTAAAAATGATGAAACCTTTGTTGAAGAATTTTTCATTTTTTTTAAATAATTAAATTTTGAAACTGTATCAAACTCTGTTTCATCTATTCTTTTTTGTTTATCTAAATATATTTCAATTTTATTATTTAATTTATGATAAGCTTGAGGTCCAATTACTAAATCAATATAAGGTTCTCTTTCCAACATCTCTTCATTTTCTGCTTGAGCAACACATCCTGCTACTATTACAATTGGTTTTTTTTTAAATCTAAAACTTTTTTTAACTCTTCCTATTTCGTGATAAACCTTTTCTTTTGCTTTATCTCTTATGTGACATGTATTTAATAAATAACAATTTGCTTCTTCAATATTTTCGGTTTTGTTAAATCCAATTTTTTTAACAGTGTCAAATATGCGATTAGAATCGTATTCATTCATCTGACAACCAAATGTTTTGATAAATATTTTTTTACTCATTTTCTGAGTTTACTTTAACCCCATATAATTCAAGTTTGTGATCAACTAACTTATATCCATATTTTTTAGCAACCTTCTTTTGTAATTTTTCAATTTCTTCATCAACAAATTCAATTATCTCACCAGTTTTAACATCAATTAAATGATCATGATGACCTTCATTTAATTCCTCATACCTTGCTTTGCCACCTTTAAACTCATGTTTGGCTAATATTCCAGACTCCTCAAAAAGTTTTACAGTTCTATAAACAGTTGCAATACTAATTTTTGAGTCAACTTTAGATACTCTTTTATAAAGTTCATCTACATCTGGATGATCATTAGACTCTGACATTATTTTAGCAATAATACGTCTCTGATCTGTAAGCTTAACACCTTTAGACAAACATTTTTGTTCTATTGTTTCTGACATAATCAATTTTAACTCAAATAAATAGGATTAATCAAATTTTTTTTAACTTTAAATTTTTCACATAGTTCAGGTATATTTTCATATTTAATATCATTTAAATCATCAAAATCATCAAAACTAAAACAATAATAATCTGTTTTATTAGAAAAATGAATAGCTTTTACAATTGAAAGAGAATTTCTTATTCCTGCAAAACTACCTGGACCTCTATTAACATAAATTTGCGAAACTTTTTTTAAATTCAAATTTCTTGAATTTAAAAACTCATTGATAAGTATAGTTAATTTTTCGTAATTAAATTTGGTATTTTCATGTGTAATATTATAATTAATATCATTATTAATGATCATTAAAAAAATTTTATCTTTAGCTGCATCAATTATAAGTTTGCTCATTTTACAAATTTGTTTTTTAACTAATTCTATTTCAGAAGAAAATAATAGCAAATATTATTCAAATGATAGTGGTATTTTGTCTTTAATGTACCACCGCTTTAATGAAAATAAATATCCATCTACAAATATCAAAATGAATGTTTTTAAAGAACAAATGGAAATCATAAAAAATCTTAATTATAAATTTTATAATCCAAAGTTTTTTATAGATGAATTTGATAAAAAGAAAAATAAAAAAGAAATTTTGATTACCATAGATGATGGTTTTAAATCATTTTATACTGAGGCTTGGCCCTATTTAAAGAAAAATAAAATTCCATTTATTCTTTTTATCTCCACAGAGCCTATTGGTAAAAATGGTTATATGAATTGGGATGAAATTAAAGAAATAGAAGAATCCAACTTTGCAATTATTGGGCATCATTCCCATACTCATGAATACTTAATTGATATGAATAATTCGGAATTTGTAAAAGATATTGAAACTGCAACTAAAATTTTTAAAGATAAATTTGGATATGTACCAGAAGTTTTTTCATATCCTTTTGGTGAGTATTCTAAATATATGAAAGATTATATTTCTAAAAATTTCAAAGTTGCTTTTGGTCAGCATTCTGGTGTTATTGATATAAATAAAGATAAATTTGAATTACCAAGATTTCCAATTAATGAAAAATATGGTGACCTTAAAAGATTTAAATCTTTAATTAACTACAAACCATTAGAATATAAAAATTTAAAACCCGAGGAGAAAAAGATTAATAACTCAAACAACCCTCCAAAATTAATTGTTGAATTTTTTAAAGAACAAAAAAATATAAACAATATCAATTGTTATTCGAATGACGGAGGAAATTGGAAAAAATCAAATTTAAAATTTCAGCAACAAACTTTAATAATTAATTTTGATGAAAAATTTATACCAAGAAGAGGAAGAATTAATTGTTCTTTAAATGATAATGGAAAATGGAGATGGTTTGGAGTTCAATTTACCATTCAAAAAGATTAAATTAAACTTTCAAGTTCAATGCTTGATGGTAAAAGCTTTGCATCATCAAAATCTTTTAAATTATTTTGTTTTATAATCTGACTTAAGACTTCAATATATTTCTCACCAGTTTCAGCATATTCATTCAAATATTTAACAAGAACTAAACTATCTAATGGCTTTCCTCTATCTCTCAATTCAGCCCTAGCTTTTCTCAAATTTTTATATGAAGAATGTGTGTTTAAATTTCGTTGATAAGCTCTTACAGAAGCTTGTAGCACATTAAATTTCATAACCTTATGACCTTGATTTTTATCTGCATCTTTTGGTTTTAAACCTTCACCAGACCAAGTCCACTGTCCAAATAATGCATTACCTTCTTGAGCAAATCTAGATGTACCCCAGCCAGTTTCTTTTGCTGCTTGAGCAATTGCAAGTGAAACTGGGATTTCATCCATTCTAATTTTTAAAGTTGATAAATCTCCTGATGATGCTCCATACTGTTTATATTTTTTTTTAAGCCATTTTTTTTCTAAATCAGTATTATTACTTTTATTTATAATGTTAAAAAGTCTCTTTCTATCTAATTTAATATTGTTATTTTCCTGTAAAATTAATGGTAAAACAATTTGAATAAAAAAATCTTTTCTTTGTTTAGTGTTTTCAATCATTTTTATTTCTGCGGGAAGCAATGTTAAAGCTACTGGTTTAACTAATTTTTTTTTTCTAACTTCTTTTAAAGAATAATTTGTATCCTCAAATAACTGTTTAATAGTAGAGGCATTTAACCTAACAGTATCAGTTTCTAAATCATTTAAACTAAAAATATCTACTAATAAATCACTTTCATTTAGATCTTCTCTGCTTTCTCCTAAATTTTTTCCATCACTTTTTAAAGTATATGCTAAGACTGTTTTTGAATTATTTCTATATTCTAAAGATTTATTTTTTGAATAATCAATTATCATTGGCATTAAATAAAATAAAAAAACAACACATAAAGAGCTTAGAAAAATCTTTGGAAATGTACCAAAATTTTTTTTCTTCAAAAATTTTAAAAACTTAAATTGGAAATAATATAATTTTTTATTGATCATTTTAAACTGCTTCTACTTCCTTAACCTCAGAAATATAGTGACATAAAAGATTTTGTACTCCTTGTTTTAAAGTCATTGTTGAACTTGGACATCCGGAACAACTACCTTGCAATTGCACTTTTACAACACCATCTTTAAATTCTCTGAATTTAATATCCCCACCATCTTTAGCAACAGCAGGTCTTATTTTTTGATCTAATATTTTAACAATTTTTTTTTCTATTTCTTTTAAATTTTCTGTATCTTCTTTTAAATTTTTTTCAATAACACATTCTTTTCCATTCAAATAAAAATCATTTATTAATGAAATTATAATATGCTTAATTTCATCCCATGAAATCTTATTATCTTTATTAATCGATATAAAATCTCTTCCTAAGAAAATACCTTCAACTCCATTAACAGATAATAAGTTTCTAATTAATTCATTATTGGTTTCATCTTTTTTTGTTATTTCAAAAGACCCATGATTAGAAACAACCTTCCCAGGTAAAAACTTTAATGAATTTGGATTTGGTGTTATTTCAGTCTGAACAAACATATATTTTATAT
>Ga0208411_1001635_pt1 | contig 14744 bp, 13 predicted proteins | sample ETN01SmetaG_4_FD_185793 | JGI IMG/M metagenome (GOLD analysis project Ga0208411, IMG submission 185793) | Marine microbial and viral communities from oxygen minimum zone, Eastern Pacific Ocean - ETNP2014F12-01SV261 (SPAdes) (version 2) | ecosystem: Environmental > Aquatic > Marine > Oceanic ...
ACCAAGCTGTTCTAGCTGTTTATCAATAGCTTCACAAATGTACTTTGTGGGACGCCACTTGGAAAGACAATCATAATCGTACCAAGTCTCTACACCATCAAATCCAATCTCAGCAGCGGCATTGATAAGCTCGGTATGTCCTATACGATAACGCGCTGGATGGGCAAGAACTGCTAATCCACCAGCTTGATGAATTGAATTTAATACGGCTGGAGCTCGTAGAGATTCGCCTATGACAGAGTCATTTTGAATATAGCGATGAATAGCTTGATGGCCAACTTCAAAACCAAGCGCCAATACATGTACAAGACAACCATTCAGTAAGCAACTTATCTCTACGCCAGTCCAAAGAACTGGGACGGGAAGGTTTTTATTGCTTCTACTTGCAAGCCAATCACTCATTATTTGATATGCCTGTGAGTTGTGGTGATCAGTTACTGCGAGATGCTTTAACCCTCGCGCTGCGGCTTGTGAAATAAGCTCCTTGGGCTCAAGACTTCCGTCACTGTATGTAGTGTGGCAGTGAAAATTAAGTGAATCGGGGCAACTTTCACGATCAACACTCATGAGAATTCGCTTGAGGGGATGGGCATCACTCGCCATGGCTGATATTTTTAATTGGCGTTTGTTTCTGCAATCTTCTCCAACGGGCATAAAGTTGAATTGATATAGCCATAAAAAGCACAAGCCCAACTATCAACCACGTGGCTGCTCCCGTAGGGAACTGGTTTTTAAATACAACCAGCATCACCACAAGCACTAAAATTAAAGTAGGTAGTTCATTTAAGGCGCGAAGCTGACGCCCACTCCATTTGCATTCCCCTCGTCTTAATTGACCCATCAAGCGATAGCAAAATGCGTGATAGGCGAGAAGAGCTGCAACCAAGGCAAGCTTTGCATGCATCCAGCTCTGATAAAGCCAACTTGGTTGGGCGATCAATAAGCCCACAGCCATAGAAACAGCTAGAACCATGCCTGGAGTTGTGATGATATTTACCAGTCGACGCTCCATGAGCATGTACTGCTCCTCAAAAGCCTGTTTTACCGGCGGATCCATCTCAGCAGCCTCTACGTGATATATAAACAAGCGCACGAGATAAAAGAGACCAGCGAACCAAACCACCACCCCAACGATGTGGAGTGCTTTAAACCACAGGTAAGCCTCAGGCGGCATGGTCATAGGGGGCAACAGCAACTAGCTGACCTTAGGCAAGCCACGTTGCATTAAAAAAGCACTGTGTTTTGCTCAACAACCTCCTCCATAGCATTGGCCTCCTCAGGGTGGAAGTAAGTTCTGACCTGTAAAGCAAGTGCTGGACCAAGCCCTGGAACCTTGCTGATCTGTTCTACGCTAGCCAATTGAATGGCATCAATGGATTGAAAGTGTGCGAGCAAGTCACGGACACGTCTAGGGCCAAGTCCTTGGATGTCACTGAGACGTGATCGTTTCATTCGTTCTCCCCTTTGTTGGCGGTGATAACTGACAGCAAAACGATGAGCCTCGTCCCGAAGACGTCTTAGAAGTGCAATACCCAACTGGTCAGGTTCACTCTCTAATGGTTTCTTTTGACCAGGAACAAAAATCTCTTCACGTTGCTTTGCCAAAGAACAAACAACAAGATCTTCTTGAAGATTTAGCTCTCTCAATGCTTCCATCACTGCTGAGAGCTGCCCCTTCCCTCCATCAATCATCACAACATCAGGCCAGTCATTAAGACCCTGTGTCTGCAAGGTACTACCAGTGGAATGGCAAAGTTTCGCAATCTCAGCACCCTCCTCCTTAAACCTTGCCCAACGACGAAAACGCCTACGAATCACTTCTGCCATGGCCATGAAGTCATCACTATGACCAGGCCTAATACTATTACTCTTAATTTTGTACTTTCGGTAATGCTGCTTCGCAGGTAAACCGTCGATAAATACCACCTGAGAAGCAACTGCATCACTTCCTTGAATATGACTGATATCAAAACCCTCAATCCGCCTCGGTTGTATTGAAAGATCTAGCAATTGAGCCAAATCCTCAGAAGCTAGTGCCTGTTGCTCCTGACCCTGTTTGGCTCGTTCAAGTTCGTACGATGCATTTCTTTCTACAAGTTCGATTATCTCTGTTTTGTTTTGACGTTGAGGACAGATAACTTTCACACGACGTCCTCGTTGCTCGCTAAGCCACTCAACAAGCAATTCTTGCTGTGGCAAACGATGCTGGACAAGCACCTCAGGTGGTAATTCAACAGGGTCAAGTTGACTATAATGTTCTTCAATTACCCGCTGCAAGACAATTCCAGGGTCTTGGTCAACAGCATCTGCAGTAAATCCAAGACGACCTACAAGCTTACCGGCTCGCATCTGAAATAATTGAACAGCTGCAAGACGTTCATCGCTTGCCAGAGCGAGTACATCACGACTAATTGATGAATCAGGCAGGCTCATCTTCTGTGCTTCATTAAGCTGATCTAGCCCCTTCAACTGATCACGAATATCTGCAGCTGATTCATAATCTAAACGTTCTGAATATCGTTTCATCTGTGATTCAAGCAAACCCTTTAGTTCATCACTTCTACCTTGAAATACCATCGCTACCTTGCGTAAGATTTTTTGATATTCATCAGCACTAATCTTTTGTTGACACACACCAGGACAGCGTTTGATTGAATAGTTAAGACATGTACGGTCTTTATGTAATGGACGTGGTCGTTGCCGCAACGGAAAGGAACGCTTGACAAGCATTAACGTTCTACGAAGAAGCCCTACATCTACATAAGGTCCATAGAACCGGTCACTCTGCATTCGCAGTCGACGTCGTCTTGTTATAAATATACGAGGATAGTCTTCACTCCAAGTTATACACACATATGGATATTTTTTGTCATCTTTTAATAAGATATTAAAATGTGGCTGTTGGTTCTTAATCAAGTTTGACTCTAAAACTAGTGCCTCTGATTCGCTGTCTGTGATGATAAATTCAATTTCAAATATCTGTCGCACCATCAAAAGAATACGAGGACTAAGGTCTTTACTACTACGAAAATAACTTCTTACTCGACTTCGCAGAGACTTAGATTTGCCCACATATAAAATTCTATCTTCTTGATCACGCATCAAGTAGCAACCAGGCTCGGCAGGTATCTCCTTAAGCCGCTGATCAAGACGCTCTTGATCTAACAGAAGAGAATTCCTTGTTGAAACATGGGTCAAATTGCTTTCAACCGCCGTAGGACCAACCTGTAGAGGCAAGATTAAGTGCTTCACAATCTTTATGAAGGATTGCTGATCTCACTTCGCCCACAAAAACAGTGTGATCACCGTGCACAACCTGACCAACAAGTTCGCACTCAACTCCACCTAGTGCATTATCTAATAGTGGAAGTCCAAATTCTCCAAACTGAAATGGTGCCGACTCGAATCGTCCTCCCATAGCCAATTGGGGCTTGAAAAACACAGCCGCTAGTTCCTTCTGATCAACACCAAGAATATTTAGAGAAAAAAGCTTGGTGCGTTCAATAATTCCATGGCTGCTTCCCTCAGCTCTTACTGCCATAACCACAAGGGGAGGTTCAAACGATCCTTGCGTGACCCAGCTTGCTGTAAAGCCGTTGACTTCCTCTCCTTCCCGTACACCACAAATAAACAGACCATGTGGAATTTTGCGGAGCAAGGCTTTTTTGGCAACTAAATCCAGATCCATTCATCCTCTAATCAATTCAGCCAACTCTAGGGAGCTCGTCTCTTAATAGGATCCACCAGTTGCTTGGTTGGATCATGAGAGCTCTTTATCCTGGCAGCTTTGACCCGCTAACCCTTGGCCATCTTGATCTGATCGAGCGTGGCTGTGCGCTCTTCGGTGAGGTTGTTGTAGCTGTACTGAGTAACCCAGGCAAAACACCTGCCTTCTCGCTGGAACAAAGACTTAAGCAGATCAAGGTGGCAACAAATCATTTGAACTGCGTGAGCGTGATCAGTTTTGATGGGCTATCTGTGAGCTGTGCTCAGCAAAACAAGGCAGATCTCATCCTGCGTGGACTGCGAGCGATGAGCGATTTCGAATATGAGCTACAGATTGCTCATACAAACCGTTCTCTGGCTCCAGACCTGCAAACGATATTTCTTGCTACCGAAGCTCACCACAGCTTTCTAAGCAGTTCTCTGGTCAAGGAAGTCGCTAGTTTTGGCGGCAAAGTTGACCACATGGTGCCTGAAGTGGTGGCAGAAGACCTCCACAGGTTATTTAATTGAGGTTTAACCCACCTCTGTTATGAGCGAGCCTAGGTTCACTGTTCTCGACCAGCTCGACCAACTTGAGGAGATCGTTCTCGAAGGCAGTCGTATCCCCTTTAGTGGAGGGCGCCTAGTAAACGAACAAGAAGCTGTTGAAGTTTTAGATGCAGTCAGAGAGACCTTGCCCGCGCAGGTAAATCAAGCCGATCAGCTGCTTCAAAAGCGTCAGGAATTGATAACAACAGCCAGAAAGCAAGCCGATGAAATTGTTCAACAGGCCAATCAACAGCGAGAGCAGCTCGTAAGTGCTGCTTCTGTAAGGCAAGAGGCTGAACGACAGGTTTCTGAGCTTCGCGATCAAACCCGCCAGCAATGCGAGCAACTGCTGCAGTCAACCCGACAGCAGTCGGCTCAAATTGAACATGAAATGCAATCGAAGCTAGCTCAACTTGAGCAGCAGTTTGCCAGCCGCCGACAGCAACTTGAGCAAGAGGGCCTTGAACGTAGAAATCAACTCGATCATGAGGCTAATGAGTTAAAAAGACAGTTAGCCCAGCAGCATGAACGCAACCGAAACCTGGCAATGCAAGAACTTGATCAGGTCCGTGAACAAAGTACGCGCATGCAAAAGGAAGCACAAAACGAAGCTGAACGTCTGCACAACGACGCTCTCCAGTACAGACAGCAAACTCAACAACAATGTGAGTCGCTGATACTACGCAGTCGTCATGAAGCTGCTGGAGTACAAGACGGTGCTAACCGTTACGCAGAGCAAACCCTTGGAGAACTTGAGCAGCGCCTCAAAGAGATAGGTCAAGTCATACTTGCGGGTAGGCAAGAGTTAGTAAAGATTCAAACTATCTCCAGTCATGAAGCAGCAGGAGCTTCAGATCCAAGCAAAGATAAGGCTGTGCCAATTAACCGTGCTCGTCGAGGGGGTTCACGGTTAAGACCGATGAAGGGCACGGGCTAAAGCGTTGAGTGGCCTTCAACAGCTGACCAACAGTTTTATTCGGATAGATAGCACCATTTGCTATTGCACTTACATAGCGAGGTCCATCGGAAGTCTCAAGGATTCCTGAAATTGAGCGAACACCCGTAAGAGTGCCAGTTTTACCCCAGAATTTTCCTTGTAGTTCAGTATCTCTAAATAGCTTGCGAAGAGTACCCCGTTGACCAGCGATGGCCATAGATGCTTGGTAGTAAGGAGCTAGGGGGTGGTTTCCCATTCGCATCAACAAGGTTGCCAAAGTTTGACTGCTAAGCCGGTTATTTCTTGAAAGACCACTGCCATCAGATATACGAAGCCCTGTCACAGGAATATTTTGTTGCTTCATCCAACGCATAGCCTCCCTAGAGGCATGTTTAATATCCCAACTATCTGCAGCATGACGGAGCAAAACCTCCGCAGTGAAGTTATGGCTCTCTGCATTAGCAAGACTAAGCAAAGCGTGCATTGGTGCGGAATCCTCCTCATGTAGGAGAACAGATTCATAAGTGCTTTTACTGAACTGATCGTGTTCAACAAGCTGTATGTGAGCCTTACCACCCTGACGTAAAACTTCGCGCTCAAGCAAAAGCTGTAAGCGAGAAGCTGGATTGGGCACCGCTGATTCAAGGGCGTTGCTTGTAAGCGCAAGACGAGTAATTGGCGCGCCGTAAGCGTATGTACGGTCTGTGTTATCCCAGTCATGGGGCCACCAGCGTCGACGTGGCTCTTCCCTAATTAGCAGACGTACATAATCTGTAGATGGATTGGTTCTTGATCCTCCCTGCCCTAGTGCTGCCATTGCAAATCGTTGAATTTGAGCAATCCCCAGATCTGGATCGCCTTCACCACTAATCTCAAGGACGCCGTCAGTTCGTCTTACAAGTTGAGTATGCAACTTAAAATCTGGACCAAGCCTGTCGAGGGCAAAAGCTGTTGTTATCAACTTTTGATTGGATGCAGGAACTCTTGGAACCCCTCCGTTGATGTCTGCAAGAAGTTGACCATGTCGATCAAGGATGCTCACGCTCCAGGCCCACCTATCTTTGCCTACTAAGGTCTTAATGCTTTGCTGTAAAGCTGGGCATTTACGGCCATACTGGAGTGAGGGCAACCCCTGGTTTTTCCCTGGAGGCGGTGGACTAAGTAATGGCGGATTAGCGTTAGCAACGGAACCAATTAGCGTGCTCGCGATTCCCAGTAATGGGATAAATGTCTTTGTGACTCTTCTCCTATATTGGTGAAAAGAAAACAAGGTAATCACTTGGCCATAATATTGCTAACGTTTCCATTTATTCGATATGTAGTTCCTTCAAGTTCTACAGGTGTTCCAATCTTGAGATTCGTTCCGGCCATAACAATTCCGTTCTTGGAAAATATGCCATTACCATCAAGCACAAATCGAGCTTCAAGGATGCTATTAGCAGCAATATTAGGATCTATTGCTGTAACAACAGATCCATCAGGTTGAACCGCAACGAGCTTGCTCGTTAGGTCAACAATATTTGATAGTTTCAATGAGCCAGCTGGCTGATTACGAATAACAATGCTTGTTTTACCTTGATCCAATGCAGCTTGTATTAGGGCTTTAGGATCAGCCACCGGTATATTTCGAACATCTACAGTCAGCTGGATTGGTATTAAGGATCCTGTAGCTTTGGCCACTGAATTACTTAGCTTAGGACTCCATAACACACCTCCCAAAGCAAGTAATGCCAATAATGCAGCCACTCCATCAAGAGGTGTGAACTGATTCAACAGGGTCCGTCGGGTCATAAAAACTGATCAGGTATGCACCATAAGGAGTTCAGCACGTTTAATCAAGTGAGCGATCGAAAGTTCGTCTCATCTAGCGCATTAATACACTCTAAGATCATTTCAATTTAGGCTGAGGCGGTAAAGTTACCTATAGAGCAGCGGCTATGGACTCAGCATCAGGCTGCTGCTCAAAGGATTCCACCAGGCGATAGCCGTCTTGCTCTGAACGAAAAAGATTCCATTCACCCGGATGAATGCGCATCAATGCACCACCTTCTAGAGGTTGAAGCCAATAAGCCTTTCGCCATAGAGATAAGAATCCGCGTCTCCTTTCTCTTGCAACACTACCGATTCCAACAGTAGTACTTTCAAGTCGACCATTCAACAAAAGTACAGCACCAGAATGATTTGTACAAAGACTTTCAAATTGTGAATAATCACTAGGCTCAGGTGCCACAACTAAAAGCACTTCATCGTCCTCCTTGCGCCTAGAGGTAGCGATTAAATCATTAATTGAAAAAATCTGATCAGCAATCTCGGGATTAATACTTTTAGCTAGAGCAGTAGCACCAACATCAGGCCATACAAGAAGGGTAGTGATACCTTTTTGTTGAAGACTTTTTATTAAACGTGTTGCTATAGGCATCAATTTCAAGCCTTCAAACCTCATGGTTATTTCCCATCTTCCTTGGGGTTGATCTCTTAACGCGATTTCAGCAGCCGCCAAAACCATAGCTTCGGCAGAGTGGAGATCAATTGGGAGCATGATGATTAAACGAAGAGAACAAAGTGATTAGATAAGTTCTTGCTTATTTGGACGCAATTGCAGCATAAATGGCTTGTTGTAGAAGTTCTGGTACATCCTGAATCTGCTGGTGTTTCAACCATGGCCCCAGACTGAAACGTAAACCTGACTGAAGCCACTTCGGATTGACCTGCATGGCTTGAAGCACCTGACTGTTTTTTGACACTCCTGCCATGCAGGCACTACCACTACTTGCCGCCAAACCTAGCCTGCCAAGCTCCCGAACTACTGCTCTTCCAGAGAGGGGGTGATTGTTTTCTGTACCCACGAGCATGGATATGTGATGTGGCAAACGATTTACTTGATCACCGGTAAAATAAAGTCCTGGAATGTTCTGCAGATTATTTCGCAAAGCGTCTCGCATAGCTCGCACTGTCGGCAACTCACTCTGTTTAAATTGAACAGATCCTGAACCATTTTTATCCAACTGTTCAATTGCTGCGGCCATTCCTGCTACTAATGCGACAGGTTCAGTCCCAGCACGTAGGCCTTGTTCCTGACCACCTCCCCCTTGTAAAGGCTTAATAGACGACAAGTATTCAGGGCGAACAAGAAGCAGGCCAATACCCTTTGGTCCCTGAAGCTTGTGGGCCGATGCACTAAGAAAGTCAATGGGCAGATCTGACCAATCCAAAAGGCCTTGACTAAGAACCTGCGTGGCATCGCAATGAAATGGGATGTTCCGTTCCCTGCAAGCTTTACCAATAGTTTGAATTGGCTGAATAGTACCCACCTCACTCTGGCCCCAGATGACTGAGACCAGACTTGTTGGTGGCACAAGCATCCTGTCAAGTTCTTCTATCTGAACACGACCTAAAGGATCGACAGGCCAGGTGAAAACATCCCATCCCTCACGAATGAGAGTTTGCGCTGCTGCAATAACAGCAGGATGTTCGACAGCTGAAATAACAAGACGACCTGGCTGCATAGATCTTGCCGTTCCTAATAGAGCAAGATGAATTGATTCTGTGGCTCCTGAGGTAAACATCACATCTGATGAACTCGCCATCAGATGTGCGGCGATAGTTTGACGACTGCGTTCAAGCAATTCAGCAGCACAAATACCCAGAGGATGAATGCTGGACGGATTTCCCCAGGCAAACTGCTGAACTTCTGAAATTCGTTGAATTACTGCTGGAAGTGGAGGGGTAGTAGCACATGCATCTAGATAGATCTCAGACCCAGTCAAATCAGGTCTTAACTTCCTTTTTTTGCTGGGGTTAAGTGCGTTGCTCAAGTCAATCGTCAGCAAGCTTTACACCAGTATTAGTAGATGGCCCCACTAAGGACTGATCACTGTCATGAAAGGCTACGTCAACATTATCCGCTTGATTCTGTTGAGATGTTTTACAAATTATGGGTGTTTCAAAATCAATTGTCGACTTATGATCATCAACGAATCTTGTCTGATTTGATTCATGTAAATCTTCAGATAGTTTTGGCAACATTTCAGGTGTGATAACACCGTCATATACGGCATGAGCTGGACCAACCATAAATACTGATCCACTGCGTCCTGGCCAACTGATGTTTAGTGGCCCACCTGGCAGTAATACTTCTGCTTGTTCACCAGAAAGACCTAGCAAACATGCAGCTACAAGCGTTGCACAAGCGCCTGTTCCACAAGCCAATGTAATGCCAGAGCCACGCTCCCAAACACGAATCTCAAGTTGAGTAGGTGAATTTACCTTTAAGAAATGAACATTTGTTTTAGCAGGGAAGGCAAGATTTTGCTCAAGCGATCGACCCCAATCCTCAATTGGAATTGCATCTAAATCTTCAACAGGGACAACTAAATGAGGGTTACCCATACCTACTGCAGCTGCCTTCAATGTTGTGCCACCCAAGTAAAATTCTCCTTGTGGCAAACCAGCTGAGCCATAAGGCAAAGTAGTAGGTATTGATTGTGGATCTAAATCTGGTGATCCCATATCAACACGAATTTGGCCGTCGTTGAGCAAGAGTGGCTGGATAGTGCCAGCCAAGGTTTCCACCTTCCAGCTTTGACTAGCAATTTCACCATCACTATCGGCTAAAAAACGAGCCAAACAACGAATACCATTACCGCACATCTCTGCTTCGCTGCCGTCAGCATTGAAAATCTGCATACGTAGATCGCAATTTCCTTGTGCTGGCAATACCAAAATCACCCCATCAGCACCAACCCCAAAACGACGATTGCAGACTTGCCTTACCCAGGCTTGATCTGGTAGGCGCACACAATCGGGCAATAGCGCATAACGACCATCGATCAAAATGAAATCGTTGCCAAGTCCCTGATATTTACTGAAGTGCAACATCACTTACACGTAGCAAAACCAATTCTATGGAAAATCAACCCCTCAACCCAAGCCTCCCTGGAGTTCGTCTGATTCAGGGATGGATAAGAGATGAAATCCCTCTTAGCCTTGAGCTGCCAAATGGACTCCGCCTTGAAGGACGACTTCTCTGGCAGGACCCAGAATTTCTTGCCTTGGAGCGCCCAGACTCAAGTCAACCAGTGCTGATAAATCGCCAAGCTGTACTACTAATACGTCCACTTGGCTGACACCTATACCAATCGCCCTCGCTGTGACACGATCGCAAGCTGGTGAAACCTCTTCGTGACAGAGCCTGCCTCCCCCACTTCAACACCCAACTTTGGCTCAACTCGGTATGACCCGATTGAGCTTGAGACGCGATGGCAAAAGGAATGGCTGCGTCAAGGGCTTGACCAAACTCCTAATCCAGGAACAAACCAAAAAACCTTTTATGCCTTATCGATGTTCCCGTATCCATCCGGGACACTCCATATGGGCCATGTGCGCAACTATGTGATCACCGATGTGATTGCCAGGGTTCAACGTATGCGTGGTGATGCTGTTTTGCATCCCATGGGATGGGATGCCTTCGGTTTACCTGCAGAGAATGCAGCCATTGAGAGGAACGTTGACCCTGGCGAGTGGACCGATCGCAACATTGCCCAAATGCGTTGCCAGCTCAACCGACTAGGGCTTTCGATTGACTGGCAGCGAGAACAAGCAACATGCCATAGCGATTACTACCGCTGGACTCAATGGTTATTTCTTGAACTCTTCGCTAGTGGACTTGCCTATCAAAAAGAAGCCACTGTTAACTGGGACCCAGTTGACCAAACCGTGCTCGCAAACGAACAAGTAGATGCTGATGGTCGATCCTGGCGATCAGGAGCACTTGTAGAGCAACGGCAACTCAAGCAATGGTTCTTGAGCATCACCAACTACGCCGATGAATTGCTCGATGACCTTGATCAGTTAACTGGCTGGCCGGAAAGGGTTCGTACCATGCAGGCCAATTGGATAGGCCGTTCAAAAGGAGCCGAAATCAACTTCAGCGTTGAAGAACACGACGATAAAAAAATAAAGGTCTTCACGACACGTCCAGACACGCTTTTCGGTGCCAGCTACGTGGTATTAGCTCCTGAGCATCCATTGGTTGATTCACTCACCAGCCCACAACAGTCATTGGCGGTTGAAGCGTTTCGTGATCTCACTAGCCAGCTCAGCAATCAAGAACGAACAGCTGAAAACCAACCAAAACGTGGTGTGCCTATTGGTTCGCATGTGATCAATCCAGCCAATGGTGAACGCTTACCTGTTTGGATTGCTGACTACGTTCTTGCCGAATATGGCTGTGGTGCCGTTATGGGTGTTCCAGCCCATGACGAGAGAGACTTTCTCTTCGCAAGAAGTTATGAACTTCCCATTCGCATTGTTGTGCAGATGCCAGGAGCTGATGAGCATCTCAACGATGTTTTGGCCTGGACTGGATCAGGTGTATTGATTAATTCAGGCGACTTCAACGGCCTCAACAGCGAAGAAGCAAAAGTTTCTATAACCGCACATGGTGAATCAGAGGGGTGGGCAAATAGCAAGGTCCAATACCGTCTACGCGATTGGTTGATTTCACGACAGCGCTATTGGGGATGTCCGATTCCAATCATTCATTGCTCTAAATGTGGTACCAATCCTGTCCCTCAGCAGGACCTACCAGTCACTTTGCCTAATGATATCGACCTAGTTGCCCAAGGTGGTTCACCTCTTGCGCAACAACAGGACTGGATTGAGGTGGCATGTCCTTGTTGTGGTGAGAAAGCTCACAGGGAAACAGACACAATGGATACCTTTATGTGCTCTTCTTGGTATTACCTACGCTTTGTAGATCCAACGAACAACCACCAGCCATTTGACAAAGAACTCATTAATGAATGGTTACCTGTCAATCAATATGTTGGCGGTATTGAACACGCGATTCTACATCTTCTTTATGCCCGATTCTTCACAAAAGCCCTTCGTGATAGAGGGCTTATAGATATCAATGAACCCTTTGACAAATTATTGACGCAGGGGATGGTTCAGGGAGTAACCTATCGCAATCCCCTAACTAGTCGTTACATAGCTCCTGGCCTTGTTGTTGATGAAGGCGACCCTAGAGATCCCGAGACAGGAGATGAGCTAGAAGTTCTTTTCGAAAAGATGTCTAAGTCAAAATACAACGGTGTTGATCCTGCATTAGTTATTGATCGTTATGGAGCCGATACGGCACGAATGTTTATTTTATTTAAAGCACCGCCTGAAAAAGATTTAGAATGGGATGATGCTGATGTAGAAGGACAATTTAGGTTCCTACAGCGACTTATTCGTCTCATAGATGGTGTTATTAATCCTGAAAACAATAAATCACCACTATCATTGTCGATATTAGACGCTAAAAACAATATAACTGATTACAGTGAAGATGAATGCAACATTCGCAGAGCTGTTAATTCTGCAGTCGTCGCTATTACTGATGATCTAAGTGATAATTTTCAGTTAAATACAGCAATTTCTGAATTAATGAAACTATCAAACTCATTAAGTGGCCTGTTGCAAGTGGTGCGGCCCGCTGTGGCTGCTGAAGCACTTTCGGCTTTAGTGCGCATGCTTGCTCCCTTTGCACCTCATCTGGCTGAGGAATTTTGGATGAAGCTCGGAGGTATTAAGAGTGTCCATCAACAACCATGGCCAAATCACGATCCCAGCGCACTATTGAGAGATACTATTGAGCTAGTTATACAAGTCAAAGGTAAGGTTAGAGGTAAAATCGAAGTCCCAGCGAATGCAGATGAAAACAGCTTGGAGCAGTTAGCACTCACCAGTGATGTCGCAAAGAAATGGCTAGAGGGTAATCCACCTCGACGCGTAATCGTAGTACCTGGGAAGTTGGTAAATCTTGTTCCCTAAAGCAATCATATTGCTTGTCTTCTTTCAATATGATCTAAGTCTTGGTTAATATTTTAATAGTATATAGGTCTAGATTAATTGCAGATAGTACCTAGATAAAATCAGTTCTTGCTAAAGCGTAAAGAAGAAGGATCGCACCAATCACCATTAGCAAAGTAACCACGACTATTAGCCGTAAGATGCCTTAGTATCCAAAAAATTGCTTCATCTGATCCTGCACCGATAATTTTTTGTATCTCATCAACAGTGCGTTCCACACCATCAGCAAGCACTGCTTCTACACGAGACTGCAAGTTAAGTATGGAGGCAGCGGCCTTTTTACCTGCTTCAACTCCTGGTTGATGATAGGCATTGACATTCACCAGCTCTCCATAAAGGCCAACTGCCCTCTCAAAAAGTGCTATTAGTGCGCCAAGGCGTCGAGCATCAAAACACTGCATAGAAATACACATGCTCTGGCGGCCCCCTTCAGTTAAAGCTGAGCGTGTGCCTTGCAAGAATCCATCTAGGAAATCACCAGGAGATTCATTATTAATCGCATTAATATCATCCGAATCTTCAAGTACCTCAATAAAAGTAGCAAAGAAATTATCTATTCCATCCCTTAATTGTTGAACGTAGGCGTGCTGATCTGTTGATCCTTTATTGCCATATACAGCGATTCCCTGATGTACAACTTTGCCATCACGGTCAAGTCGCTTTCCCAACGACTCCATAACAAGCTGCTGAAGGTAACGACTGAAAACCTCTAAACGATCTTTATATGGAAGTACAACCATGTCACGACGACCCTGGCCATCACCTGCGACAAACCAGGCTGATGCCATTAGGGCAGCTGGGTTAGTTAGGTGATCAGCCACGCGTGTGGCCTCATCCATTTGTGCGGCACCAGCAAGGAAATCACGGATATCAGTACCGATAAGTGCTCCAGGCAGCAGGCCAACCGCACTGGTGATACTTGTTCTACCCCCAACCCAATCAAACATGTCAAAACGTCGTAACCATGATTCCTTTTGTGCTTGCTTATCCAGTTGGCTATCAAGCATCGTCACTGCTACTGCCTGGGCCGCCCATTGACCTCCCATCTCTTCAAGACGGTGACGGGCCTGCTGCATGCCTAAGTGCGGTTCTGGAGTCGCTCCGGATTTGCTTACTGTGACAACCAACGTGGTCTTGATCGCTTCTCCTAGACGACTCAGTACACGACTCATGCCATCAGGATCCACATTATCGAAAAAGTGGAAAGGCAATCCCTCTCCCTCATTCTGAAGAGCACGGATGATTAAAAGAGGACCAAGGGCACTACCACCTATCCCGATCCAAAGCACATCTGTGAACTTCTTACCAGATGGAGCTTTGATGGTTCCATTGACAACATCGCGACCGAAGCTCTCAATCAGGCTGATTTCATTGGCGATATGTTCAGAAACGTCATTATCAGGGGCTAGCTGCGGATCTCGTAGCCAATAGTGACCAACCATGCGCTGTTCATCAGCGTTGGCGATTGCCCCACGCTCTAAAGCCTGCATGGAGTTGAAAGCCTGCTCGAAATCCGGTCTTAGCTTCTCCAAATCAACGGAGTTGATATGCATTCGGCTGATGTCAAGCCATATGCCTAGGTCATTGTGATACCAAAGCATCTCGCAGAAGCGCTGCCATTGAATCTGGGCATCACTGGTGCTGAAATCAGGGAAACTCATCGCTGATGCTTATCGCTCACTGCTCGAAACTATCC
>Ga0208411_1001639_pt1 | contig 14717 bp, 7 predicted proteins | sample ETN01SmetaG_4_FD_185793 | JGI IMG/M metagenome (GOLD analysis project Ga0208411, IMG submission 185793) | Marine microbial and viral communities from oxygen minimum zone, Eastern Pacific Ocean - ETNP2014F12-01SV261 (SPAdes) (version 2) | ecosystem: Environmental > Aquatic > Marine > Oceanic ...
GGCGGGGGTTGAGGTAATACCTCTTGAGAAGGCACGATTGCCGGTGGTGTGACAGATGCTACAGGTATTTCGGGGGAGGCAATAGTTAGAGGGGATTGCTGAAATCCAGCATATGGAGGTGCTTCTTTCTTTGTTGAAATGATTACAACGACCACACCCCCAATTAGTGCCAATATCAGAATAATTGCTATCCCCCAAACCCAGGCAGAGTTTCCAGATGCCACCTCTTTTGCAGGATTCACTGAAGCATTCAAATCAAAACTATATGATGACCCACTGACATCATCGGCTGATTCTAGATTAAGAATAATTGTATTTGGGGCCGTATCGTCAGGAGTAACATCAATATTCAATGTCCTAACTTCACCTGGTTGTAACTCAACCATCTCTGCGTTGGTAATTTCAACCTCCCAACCATCTGGCCCAACCGCACTAATTCTATGAGACAATATAGAGTTGCCATCATTAGTAATATCAACAGAAAAAGTTGCCTTAATGCCATCAACAAATGATTCCGGCTCAACCAAAGAATCCCAGATTACCTGCTTAGTTGCAGCCGTTTTGAGTGTCACTGTATCAACAATCTGTACATCACCAACACCAATCTGCATCGTTACTGCAGGCTCAGTACCGGCGACTGTCGCCGCAGGCATCACCACTAGACACTCTATACGTTCACCAGAGCCGGGCGCAATTTCACCCACTGGATTACATAATCCTGTCCAAGCACTTGAAGGCATTAGTAAGTCAATAGACGGAGTCCATGACTGTGAACCACTATTTGTTATCAGCCAAATAAGCCTGAATCCTGGCATCCCCACAGGGTGATTACCAAGGCCAAGAATACTTGATGAACGAGTACCGTCACTGAAAACAATCTCATCAAAACTGAGGCTTGGTTGGGGGACTGACTGCACCTCTAGATAGCCTAACCATGTTACGCGGTAACCTGAACTATCAATCATAATCAATTCCATGGGACCACTTGCAGCCAATCCATTTCCTTGGAGTGCAACAACAATTGATTTTGTTTCTGTGGGTTGAAGAGTCATTGTTGGTAATTGATTTGAAACATCCCAACCACCAGGCAATTCTGCAGACGCAGACAATGATAATTCGATATTACCCTCATTTTTAACTGTAAAACGGAGATTTAACTGGCTATCTGGACGGAGAGTACCAAATGTTGATTCATTGACAAGGGAAGCGTTTTGATACCCTGCAACAAGGAAATTGAGATCTAATTGCCAAATCAAATTGCTATCTAGTTGAGAAGTTGCTACTAACGAACCGGTGAGTGCAGTACCTGCTGACACCATCTGCCCTTCTGGAGGTTCAAGAGTAACGCTGACAACTTTAGTTCCCGATGTGGGTATGTACCCCGAGGATGCTGAGGGGGTCCCCGGCATTGAACCAAGTGAATCAAAACCTAAGTGCCAACCTGCTGGAGCTAAGAGATCTAAATCCCAACCCTGTGGACCATTGCCCTCATTGTACATCGTCACATCAAATGAAGTCCCCCCAACAGGAGATACTACTTGTTGATTAAAATTAGCGAATCTGAATCCGGACAAAATTGGGACATCCAATGTTAGCGTTATAGGGTAATCAATCCCATTATCCACATCCCTTCCAGTTACAGTGAATTGGTATATCCCCGGTTCTGGTGGAGTGGAGTGGACCATGGTTAAACCAACGTCTTCATTTCCTGAACCATTTAGCAAAAATGTTGTTTGTGAAAAGGATTGGAACCAATCAAATGACTGCCCATCACTCGCTCTTATGGGTTTTTCAACTGAAATTGTTGCATTTGTTGGTATCAACGCAGTATTTCTAATTGTCAAATTCCATTGCGCTGTAGAGGCCGCAGGATCACTGACTTGCTTAATCACACTCTCCGCAGTAACTCGAACCCCTGGTTCAGTAACTCCTATGGTTTCTAGATAGATATTGTTTGATTCGTCCAATTCCTCAAATGCATCTGTAGGGTCAACCCGCATGATGATGTCATTATCACCATTCGCTGTAGGAGTCCACTCCCAATTGACACCTCTGACTTCACCAGGACCTAACGCAATAGTATGAGTGGTGAGGGATTGCCCGCCTGCTGTCGCTCGCACCTGCAAGTCATCCATGACTCTACTTCCCATGTTTGTAATTTGTACACTAAATGATACCTCTTCATTTACTTGAGGAATCGGGTCTGAAATTAAAAATGACTGGGGGACAAAGGCGGCATCGGGTGATAAATCATCGACTCCAGCCCCACGAATGGCCAATGCATAAGTTTGCTCTGATTTTTGGCCACCGTGGCGTACATCAGAGATGCTAACAGTCCAAACACCCTTTTGTGCTTGGTCAATCAAAACCACCTCTACATTGTTTACATCATCGGCAGTACCGCCCGTAATAGAACGCCCATTCTGGAAAACATTGCCCAAATATGTAGTCGTGCCATCTGGTGACGTTACTACTAAATCCAAATCATTCTGCAATTGCGTGGATGCCCACGTGCTACCACGGTAATCAGACCATGATAGTACCACTTTGAGTTGTTGCCAACCATGTGTTAAATTGAATGAGTAATCTCTAGTGTTGCCACTGCGTAAGTAGTTTCTATCATCAACCCATACGCCAGTGTCACCAATAGCAGTAAGTGAACGAGCAAGATTTACTCTGCCCCAGCCCTCATCATTGTTAGGAATATCTCGACTATCAATATCCTCAGCACCAAGGATAAGCAGAGATTTCACCAATGCACCCTGGGGCTCAGGTCGTTGTGCTACCTCGATAAGGTATTCACGAATTAGTGCTGAAGCACCTGCCGCATTTGGGGCCGCCATCGATGTACCTGAGTATTCCAAATACCATTGGCTACTCCACGTTGCTGTTGAAATATCTGAAGCATCTTGAGAACGACATGAACGAACCCAAGAACCTGGTGCACTAACATCTGGCTTGAGGCGCCCATCGTCTGTGGGTCCACGACTGCTACTAGTTGCCAATGTATCAGGTGCGCCGCCTCCACGGTTGTGATGATTGCCGACAGCTATCTGATTCTTAGCAGTCGCAGGGGGCGTAATCGTGGTCGCCCCATCACCATCATTTCCTGCAGAAAACAACACAGCTAGGCCATCATATGACCAATACTGGTCGTAATAATTTACCCGATCATCTACATCTACACTGTCCGTTGTATATTGGCCAAAATTAGTATGAGCACCCCATGAATTTGTATGAATTCTAGCCCCATTGTCATATGCTTGATTGAGAATATAATTCATACTAGGAGAGTAAAACTGACCATCACTATCCCTCTCCATTGCCTGAAAGTAAAGATTAGATTCAGGTGCCACGCCAGCGTAACCTCCCTTTGAGCCATCACCAAGAACTGTGCAAGCAACGTGAGTCCCATGGCCAGAGTGAGTATCTTCAGTTGATGAATCGCCACTAACAACAGATACTGCTCCATTAATTCGGTTATTCATATCGCCATGATCTTGGTCAATACCTGAATCCGCCACAGCAATAACCTGACCACTGCCGTTTAGTTGAGTTGCAAATGCTGAAACTACAGATGAAACTTGCATATGCCCTCTTGAATTGTCATTATGAAGTTCGAAACCTGGTGGCAAACGAAGCCAAGATACTGCTGGATTAGCAGCAATAAATGCAACATCGCTTACTGCAACTATGCCTTCAAAGCGTCCGGCATCTAATATGTCATTGACTACCATTGTTGATTCAACAATATCACTGACACTCCATTTCCAATCGTCGATAATAACATCATCAACAGGTAAGCCATCTTGACTGGATCGCCAGCCCTCAATCCTGAGTAATACTTCAGGTTCATTCGATAATTCTAGAATCTCATCAGCAACAAACATTGCCAACGGAACGGGATGGACGGCAATTACAGATGGCAGTGATTTGAGGGCGTGTAATGAGGATGGATCGCCCTGTACAAAGAAACCAGAGGGAGGAATATGTGCGCGGATAATCGCCCCCTTTAGTGTGGATATTTCTTCTTGTGCGGACCAAAGCCCTACCTCTCCATCAATTAACACCATTACAATATCAAATCGAGCCACAGCAAGATTTGAGGGTAATTGTTTATTCAAGCGCAGACCATATTCATCATACATGCCAAGCCTTGTTTCTGCCTCAGTTAAACGAACTTGTTCATCACCCAGAGTCAGAATTGAATTATCCAGTCCCCTTACACTATCGGGGTCAATCTCAATTTTTGTATACTCGATAGTAGGAATCCCACTCCATTCACTCACCCCTTCACCCTGCTGAATTAGTTCAACAGATGCAAGCGGCATAAGCAGCATCAAGAGCAACATCAGAATAGCATTTGAGCGCTTTGACATAATGTCCCCTCTATGAGGGGACAACAGAGCCGCTATATCTCTTAGGGTTCTCAGAGTAGTAAGTGATTCACCTTACTTTTTACAAGTAAGTATCAAAGCCAATGACGTTCTGCTTTGTCAGTGAAATATTCACTAGTCCAATCGCCTACATTATGAGTCCACGATTCTGTTAAATCTTCACCATCATAATATGAATATTCTAACTCAATTGTTATATTATACTGTGCCCAAACTGTAGCTCCACTAATGATTAATTCTAGATCATCCCCTGCGATAGAGGTATGAGCAGGAATTTCAGAACGGTGAAAATTAGTAGAATTCAAAGTCTCTCCGTCAACATCAATGAAAGAAACCGTTACAGTTACTTCGGTAATCGGTTTAGTACCATAATTGTGCAATTCAACCATCACCACGTGACCTGGTCCACTCTGCATGTAAACCGTATCAACACTTACTGCATCGCGAGGGATAACCCAGAATACTACTGCAAAAGTAGTGAATATCAAGAAGGCCATGAATATAGAAGCTAGTACAACATTGAATGGAGTCACTACTTGACTAACCTTTTCTCCAACAAACTTGACTTTCTCTAACGCCTCATGGGCAAGTTCAACTTCGTCTTTAGAGAATTTTTTGCCGGCCACATCAACCAGTTCATCGTCGTCTGTAATTACCTCTTCCTCAAGTTCTGGATCATCAGGATCGCCAACTAGATTGAAGGCCCCTTCAGGTTCTTCTTTTGCCACCTAATCACCTCAGAATACCGTAAACAACAACGTACACGCTATTGTTGAAATTGGCTCAGGGAAAAGCCAATGAGTAGAAGAACTATCAAATCCAGGTACTGCATTTAGCATTGTCAAATCACTAGTTAAGCCATTGACGCCAAGTGTGGATGCTGAAGGAATTATGCTAGTAGTCTGGGCATCTATCAAGACTGCCCTAGCATCAAATGTTTGACCTGCCATATCCACTTGCACTCGACTGGTTGCAGCTATTCTGCCACCCCTGACATCACTAACCTCGACTATTGGATAAATATCTCCAATCCAATGAACACCTACTGTGGCACTTTGTAAATTCTCACCAATTGCCTCGATTTGTAGTAAGTAGACACCTGGTGAAGATGGCAGGTCTGTCTGCTTAACATATAATCTACCAATTCCACCTTCAGATGATGACACTGAAATCCCATAGTTTTCTGTTGGGGCAATTGCAACATGGCTAGCCATATCTTCAGTGAGCATTAGCATATCACCTCTAGTATTGATTGCCCTTCCAGCTGCTGAGATGAACAAATCCATCCCTCTACCTGAAGATGCATAATTGAGCATCGGCATGCCTTGGAAACTTGTATCTTGAGTAATATCATAATTCAAAGAGGGCTCAACATCAAGAGTCATTGTACCAGGTATTTCTCGGATTAATACCGTTAGTGGCCACCATTCACCATCAGAGAAGATTTGCTGCTGCATCAGCATTGAATCGACACTCAACCCGCCAATCTGTTCATTTTCAGGTACTGACATTGAAAGATGAACTCGTTGACCCAAGGCGGCATTCAAATCTACCATCTTGGGGATGTCATTTAGAAGCACTTCAGAACGTGTTGCTCCTTCTCGATCAAGTAACATTGCGTGTACATAATCCAATCTATGTGACATCTCATATCGGGAAGTTAGCATTATCTCGGGAATCAGTAAATCATTAATTCGTTCCAAATCAATTTCTACATTTAGAGATGTATTTTCACCTACCTCAAGCCCAACCATAGTGAGAGCAAAATCCTGGCCTTCAAATCCTTTAATGTCAAAAATGAATTCTTCGCGCGTGGGAATCCAACCTTCAAGATTTATTTCCACATGGTATTTATCTCGCACAGTAAGATTGTTGTATTCAACAAATATGCTAGTTGCCGGAGGTAAATCGGGCAACCAAGTACGTAGGTGGAAGGCAGTGTTATTCTCATATTCACCCGCCCGCATAGCAACTCCATGAACCCATTCTGGCTCATCAAGTGTCATGTTTCCTTGATGTAAATCTGCAATCAAAGTGAACGGTGTTGAGGTATTCAATTCTATACCTGCAGAAAATGATTCAGTCCCTGAACCATTACCTGTGAGGCTAGTGGCAAAGCCACTTAGAATATCATTTACCCCTCGACCCACATCAGAAAAACCAGCAAGGAAGAAGCCAACGCCTGCAAGGCCACTTTCAGTGGAAAGGTTTGGCATTGACAACTGGTTTTCTCCGTTTGAAGGTGGGATTGAAATTTCGAGATTACTTGGTAACGGGCTAATCAATACTTCACCATTAATTCCCTTTGTAGGGTCATCCCAATCAGTATCGTCCCTCAAAACGATACCAAGATTTTCTCCGCCCTCAGACAACAATTTTACTGCGGGCATCCCATCTTTCCCAGAAGCGCCTTCAATCATGGGTTCAGAATATTGGATACCTTTTATGCCACTAATTCGTGCTGAAAGTGAGGCTTCAGAAACATCTTGATTCTGCCAAAACATGAAGTGGTCACCATCCATTGTTTTCATCTCAGTAGCATTGCCCATTTGAACAGAAATACTGCCAATTGGAGTCTCTCCTTCCCAACTGATTGAAGAACCAGTCTCCATAGTGAAATTCTGTGGGAACTGCTCAATCAATACAACCTGTTGTTGGGAACCAGCTGCCCCTGCGTAGATTATTTCACTCAGCGCCGAGTCACTATTCCAAGTGATATTATCCTCAGACATAACCAAATCAAGTGATGCTGGCTGATTAGAGATGCCAACCGTTTGGAAAGTATCTGTAGTTAATTGACCTGAATCATGTTCTACATAGATGATACGTAGAGGTTCCCCCCCAAGAGTTCGCAGAGATATTAATTGCTGTTCTGCAGAAGGATCATCGATAATTTGAATTGATTTCAATCCACTATGCTCTATACTAACTGCAACTGGAACCAGTGGGTCAACAGCCCCCTCTCTACCATTAACAAAATCAAGCCCCTTGTCTTTTGCCATTATGATGTGCGGACCTGAAGTAGTTGGATGGCTGCTAGAACCAAGTTCAATGTGCGCCATCCCAAGAGCCATCAATTCACGGTCAGCAGCAATTGAAGTGTAGAAATCAAGTAGAATTTCGCCGCCAGTACCAGTGCCACCGCCATCTCCTCCAACAACATTGACTATTGCTTCTGGAATACTATTGACTATGTGTCCTATGTCAATAAAGACATCAACTAAATTGAGAATTGTTGCATCAAGAAGAGATGAAATTGGATCGGACTGCGAATTGTCTATCACTGATTCAGCAGGGTCCCCTGCCCCTAACTGAAAAGTCCCTTGCAGGACCATTCCTGTTGGCAGATCCTGAGCCTCGATGTATAACCGCCTATGGTCATCAATTGCACCTGAGCGTTGGAACCATGAGGTATACTGAATTTCTGAAACCGATTCTGTAGCGAATATTACTATCAATGTATTTGGAGGATTTGTTGGGTCAATTGGAAGAGTGGAGTCTGGAGTATTAGGGGTCGTATCCTTGCTGAAATTTTTGATGGCAAGAATCATTGAGAGGCGCTCTGGCATTTGCCCTGGAAGTTCTGGCGATGACTCACTTCCCAACATTCTGAATATGCGTTGAATGTGTGATTGGGGTAATTCTCCAGATGGCATTCCCCTCAACCAACCAAGAGAATCGGTGATATTACCAAACGGTTCGCCAGGGGCTTTCATTTGATTTGAACGGTTCTCGTGGAAATGAAGATGGAGGTCTGCACGCTCATCCGCAAAATATTCTACAGTGTCAAGCCCACCTTCACCAGTAACACCAAAAGAAGTCGTCAAAATATCGTCATTTCGTAACACCAAATCAATTACAGAAGGTAGTATTACAGAATCCACTACTGGATGGATTCCTAAGTCAATATAAGCAAATTCAACGGGTTGTTTTTCACCAGCATTCGCAGGGGCATCAAAATGAACATAACCAAATCCAATACCTACGGTACAACGATGTTCACTTGAAGGAGCATCATGCATCGTTGCTGCAATGTAATCATTGGGACAATTTGTTTGGCCAGCATTGTCAACATGAATTGCATATGGAGCGGCAACAGAAGCAATGCTGACACCCGATTCATCAATGGGACCAGTCACAAGTCCAGTTAATGCTAGAAGAAATGAAGTTGTAGCACCAGTTATGTCAAACCAAAATCTCTCAAGCCCGACTTCAAGGCTGAAATCATCGGGCATCATTGTAAATCTACTATCAATTACCCAGACATAACTTTCACCTTCCCCTAAAGGATTTATTGAATATGCAAACTGTTTCATCAAGGATACTTCTAGATATTCAATATGGTCCCAGACTGTCGCTTGATCATCTATGGCCTTCACAGTAAATTCAATTGTGGGCTCAACCCAAAGTGTAGTAGGAGGATTACCTTCTACACCCCAACCATTACTTTCTGAAGGGTCTACTGTCAGTCCAACTTCAATCTCTTCTGTATTATCATCATCAATAGAAATTTGGTGAAGGAGTGGGTTGTTGCCAGTCAATAATCCAATCAGACCACCTGCGAAAAGTGCACTCTCTGCAAAATCAACTTCCTCATAATGATCGTACTCTTCCCCTGTATCAGTCTTGAAATGTGTCCAAATAACAAAATTGTCCGCAGTCAACAAGGTACCCCAAATGTTGTTCGCCCATTCGGGTGGATGTTGCTCGGGGTTTAGCACCATTGTGTAAGGCGTTGGATGAATGACATCAGGAGGGGTTGTATCAGAAATCTGCAAATTATCTAGATTTTCATTGACTCTACCCAGTGGATCTCCCCCATCGGCAACTCTCTCTTCCAACCTTAGTTGTTCAAGTGCAGAATCTGCTGCAGATGAAACTGCTGAATTACCTACCATTTCTATCCTATTGTCAAGGACATCATCGAGTTGAGATAAGATTCCAAAATCCTCGACATTTACCTGTAATTCTGCTGATGCTACCCCAATTGGAGCTAAAAGAGGGAGTAAGATAATTAGAGTGACAAAAATGCCTATTTTTGAGTCCCTAGAGCGTGGTCCCGCGACGAGCAATCTGACACTACCCTCCTCCATGGTGTGATTTATCCGCTCCTATCGCTTGAACGATTTGGTTGGATGATTCAAAATTGGTCGTTTTCAAGCCAATAGTTCTATGACCAACTTATCTCGTCCTCTTAGAGGACGATTTTATCTTAACGTTGGAGGCGAATTTTCTGCTCACACTTCGGGCAAGCAACAAGAGCCTCGTCAATATCATGTGGCATATCAACAGCAAACATCTGTTCACAAGCAGGGCAAGATGCCTTCACGGTGGTCACATCTTCTACTACAGGCTCGGGAGTTGGTTCAGGTTCTACAACAGATGGAGTTTGTGTAGGAGTTGGGCTTGAAGTTGCTTGATTAATTCCTGCTTCACCTGGTAAGGATATGCCTGCAGAACGCTTTGCGGTTTTCCCTTGCTCAATCTCTGGAGACTCCTTTGTTACAACAGGCGTTTCTACTACTTTTGATTCTGGTTTCTGCTCTCTCTTTCTGAGGAAATCAAGATCATCTAAAACTGGGTCTTTCGACTCAACCGGGGCAGGTTCATCATCAACAAAGGCGGAAAGGGTATCCATAGACACTGTTCCTTGAGAATAATCAGCGCCCGCCAAGGATGCTATACTATCCCCACCATAGCCTTGTGAGCCTGCTGGAGCATACATCGAAATCTGATCCTCTCGCTCCGGTTCTGGCTGTTCAGGTTCTGCTGCTGCTTGCTGCAATGCTAGTGCTTCATTGGCTAGATTCTTTTTTCGCCAATTCCAAGCAAGCCAGCCTCCACCACCAAGTGCTGCTATCAACAAAATAATCAGTATAGGAACTATACTAGTAAATGGCGAAGAGGAACTACTTGCTGAAGCAGGATCTGCTTCGACATCAATGAGGTGTTGTACTGTCTTTGAAAGGTTGGCATCATTTGTAACAGTACATGTAACATAGGTTGGTTTTGCACTAGAAAATGTCCACGAAACTGTTGTACCAGTTGCTTGTGCATCATTACCAGTCACCCCATCTGAATCAGAGTCGACCTCTTTATCAAAATCCCAAGTATAGTGAAGTGAACTGGATTCTGGATCACTTGCACTAATTGTAAAAGTGACTGCATCGCCTTGCATTGAAGAAGATGCAGCAACGATATCATTGACTACAGGCTTTGTACCATCCCTAATAACAACTGTAACCGTGCTAGTTGCTACATTATTTGCCCCATCTACGACTGTTAATTCAACAGTGTGGTTTCCTGTTGAATTTATTGAATGGGTAAATGATGATTGGCCGTTTGTAAATGATGAAATTAGAGTGCCATCCACTCGCCAATCCTCTCGCACAATTTGCCAATTATCTGACGAGGTTGAAGTGAGTGTGAAATTCGCATCCACATCTCTCTGCCAAACATCTGAACCAAGAATGGAGGCTGTTGGGTTTGTCGAATCAGCAACAACTACTGGAATTACATCGCTACTATTTCTGCCGTCCGGACCGTGAATCATTGCTTGAACATTGAAATTACCAGGACTTGAGTAACTAGTTGTCACGGCTTCACCTGTGGCATCTGTAAAACCATCACCATCAAAATCCCACTCAGTCTGAGCGAAATCTACCTGATTAGATAGATTGGGTGTGGAATTGATATTGAAGCCAACTGATTCACCAACATCAACGCTCTGTAAATCATCATTACTTGAAAGCGTGGGAGTAAGTACTGGTAACAAAGTAACGGCAACGGTGATTTTCAATTCGCTTGAACCGTCCCCTCCACCAGTTGGGCCTGCCTCATTATCCAAGAAGAGATAAAGTGGTTGACCTCCTAAATCTGAAGTTACAATCCAAGGTTGTGTAGTAGCGGAGGAAATTGAAAGCATCTGTGTACCGGGTACCCAAAATGAACCACCACCACCCATGACATAGGTTTCTTTCTGTGATTCTGTGAGAATGAATAAATCGCCCATTCCAGACAAGGGAAGGGCTGTAATAGAAATTTGAGTACCTGTATCTAGTGTTAATGAATCAGGACCTAGAAGTGCTGCATGACTACCCGGCGAAAGGACTTGTAATGAATCCAATAGAGTCCAGTATGACATTGTTGGGAAAGTCACTGATAAAGTGATGTTAGATTCACTACCTCCTTGCCCTCCTTCACCACCATCACCTGCGTGGGCAAGGTTGTCTAGAATGAGGTACCAAGTAGTTTCAGAACGATCTGTTGGTACTTCCCAATGCCATTCAGCATCACCTGAAAGGGCTTCCACAGAAGCATCACCTTCCCAAATTAATGAATTTCTGTACGATTGGTCGTTGAGATAAGTCCCAATTGAGTTCGCAGCAAAGATGAGTAAATCAGCAGAACTACCGGTGACTGAAGCGTCAATTGACAAGAGAGAGCCTGGCACAAGACTTCCTAATGAAACTTGTAAACAGGATTGATCTTGAAGACCAACTGTTGGAGGGAGGCTAGCTACATCTGTCGCTGGGCAAGCAAGAGCCTTAGGACCTGCTTGAAAGTTAGAATCCGATAAATCCCCTACCCCATTTACGGCTGTAGGTACAAGAGTACTCACCAACATTAGGAGGGCAATCGGCAGGGCAATACTCCAACGCATTAGATGGCGGTGCTACTGTTCTCCCTTTCAATAGTTCACCCTTCGGGTGTGCCAACTAAAAGTGTTAAAGTTGGTACTTTTTCCATTCTTCTTGCCTTCTGAACATAGATACTTCACCATTTTTTGAAATAGTGAAAATATCGCCATCTATGCTAGCAATAGAACGTTCGTGTAGATTTTTTGCGCCGGCTTCAATCTCATTAATGTCAATAATACTTGAACTATAATGAGTCAAGGCCAATACTTGAGTTTCAGAAATTTGAGCATGTCGCGCCGCGTCGTGAGATGTTGAGTGATTCCACTTCCTTGCCTTTTCCTCGTTCCCGGCTAAATGGGTAGCTTCGTGAACAAGAATATCTGGAGGGTTAGAGAGTTCAGAGAATGCCTCTACATCACCAGTAGTATCTCCTGAAATTAGCAACGAGCGCGGTTCGGGGATTTCACCTCGGAAATCTGATGCTGAAAGTTTGCCAGAAGAGGTTTCGATATCCGTGCCATTCGCTAGTAATCTAATATGCTCGATTGAAAGATTCAATTCATCTGCTTTAGAACGGTCAAACTTACCTTTACCACCTACAGAAGAAATCTGCCAGCCACAAGAAGGAATCCCGTGCTTAGTTGGAACAATTGTTAACTCAATACCATCTAGAGGTTGAACTGGGCTAGAAAAAGGAGATTTCTGTTCTATTGGAACTAATTTCCAATCAATGGGATAGCCAAAATCGCCATCCTTACCCCCAAGGGCTTTCCATTGCTCAAACAGTATTGCAAGATCTGTTGGATGAAAACCACTTTCTGGGGGGGGCGTCTCTCCTGGATGTTCCTTTGCCCATGCAATTGCATCTTGACAAGAGGGTGCGATAATTGTTAGGGGTTCGGTACGACCATCGAGATCCATCGTTTGTAGCATTGGTAAAAGTCCCCATGTGTGGTCAAGGTGACAATGTGTAAACAAAATAGTACGTACTTTAGACATTTTACTACGTATCTGCAAGCCACTTTTTTTCAAAGCAGAATTATGTTCGACAAGACGACTCTGCATACCTTCGCCGCAATCAACAAGCAATGCCCCACTAGGCGTCTTAACAAATGAACCTGAGACGGCACGACCGTGTGCAGGACGTGCTGAAGATGTGCCCAAAATGTGTAATTCAAACATAGTGTCCGAACAGGCCGAGGGGCTCATCCCTCATCAATGATTCATGGAGACTCTGGGATAGGAGTAGGGGGGAACCATCGTAAAATTACGATATCCTCTATTCCTCGGACCCAATGCCAAGGTATTGCAACATGAACGCCGCCTGCAACTAGTTCTTCAGCACAATCAACAACAAAGAGGTGACTTGTTGACCAATGGTCTACTTCAACCACTGTATCATGAACTAAACCAAGGCGTCTCCCATCAGGAAGAAAGACGGGAAGTCCGCGCAAAGAGGTGATTAACGCCTCGGCCATTGCGAACGCATCGGAATGTCATGGTCAATCAAACTTAGCCATGATAAGTGGCAAAATGGATTATTTGCCACGGTTTAGGTTAGCGGCGAGGCTAGGGCGTAATTTCTCTGCGCCCTTACCCTTCTTGTGCAAACCACGACCACGCTTACCTGCGCTAGTCTTACCACGGTGCGCTCTTCCACGATGGCGGCTATTTCCAACCCAATTCAACTGCTTATCAGATTTTATTGCTGGATGATGCGGATCAACTAATATTACTTCGAAGAATTTGTGCTTTCCGTCTTGACCGACCCAATAGGAGTTTAGAACTTCCATGTTTGGATACTTTTTGCCAACACGCTCTTCAGCAAGACGCTGGGTTGACTTTGCCATTGTGATTTTGCGCATTCCCATCTTTGATGGCTTTCTCTTTGCATTAATCTTGGATTTACGAAGACCGCCACGACGGATACGGGTCCTAACAACAGTTACTCCCTGCTTTGCCTTGTACCCCATTCGACGCGCTGCATCTATGCGAGTTGGCTTAGCAACACGCTGGAATACTGGCTCACGACGCCACTGAGTCATACGCTCTCTGCGGTAATCATTTGGGAGGTTGTCTTTGGGCCTCTTCCATGTCTCGCGAAGTTGATGAGAAACACCGCCAGCCATACTAAGAACCCTCCAAGGCGAGTCGGCGACCTACTGCCCCTTTATCAGCGAACCGGTTTGATTTTGAATTGCATTTGCTCTAAACATCCTCACTACGTGAGGCAATAATGCATATTCAGACATCAATATTGATGGTATCTAACCATCTAAAATGAAATGTGTGCCTGACTGGGAGCTAACGCCCCCAGCCAGACGTGTTAGTTTATCTTGTGTGAATTTAGTATTGACCACCAACCATAGGTGGCATCACTCTGACAGTTCCAATCTCGGCCCAATTTGCGGCTTCAAGTTCTGCAGGCTGTACTAGCCTGTTCCCTGTGAAGACCCAAGCTCCATCGTGTTTATTGATGACATCCATTGTTTCAGCCTTGGTCAGTTCCATCTCAGCGTGCCCTGTTAGGTCTGCGATATGTACTAAAGTTCTAATTTCAGAATCCATGCGGTTTTTTTCCCTCCTTCCTTATGCGGCAATATACATCAAAGTACTCAGCATATTTAAGTGTGTGATTTCGCGCATATAAAGCGACTATGCGCTGAAGGGAATTACGCGT
>Ga0208411_1001649_pt1 | contig 14694 bp, 5 predicted proteins | sample ETN01SmetaG_4_FD_185793 | JGI IMG/M metagenome (GOLD analysis project Ga0208411, IMG submission 185793) | Marine microbial and viral communities from oxygen minimum zone, Eastern Pacific Ocean - ETNP2014F12-01SV261 (SPAdes) (version 2) | ecosystem: Environmental > Aquatic > Marine > Oceanic ...
ACCGGTATTTGAGTTGAGTGGAGATATAACAGTAGATGAGGATTTTGTAACTCCAGCAACAGTGATGGTCATACCGGGAGATATTCCCCCAGATGAATTGGACCAAGTTGTGACATACAGTATTTTACCGGCGTCAGTAAGTTTTGTGGATATCACTATAGATACGAATACTGGAGAGGTAATGATATCGTCAGTTCCTAACGAATGGGGATCGAGCACTTTCACTGTCACTGCTAATGATGGAGGTCAACAAAATTGGTCCTCTAGTCAACCGTTTGTATTAACAGTTAACCCGGTGAATGATCCAGTGACTATCAGTAGACCAATTGAAGATTTATTAGTATCTCATTACACTGATGGAACAATTGATGTTGCCCGTTTGGATACAATCTTTTTTGATATAGAAGATGATGAACTTGAGTATAATTTAGAGGTTCATAATCCATCTGAATTTCTCACTGCTGAGATAACTGAGGAAAATAAGGTCGTATTGACGTTTGGTTCACATATTTTAAATGGAAATGAATTGACCCAGTTTGTCGGAGAAACTGAAATAACTGTAACAGCAACAGAAGTGGACCCAAGTGAACCTGGAGAGCCTACGAATGTCACAGACGCCTTGTTAGTACAGGATAAGATTGAACCGACATTTGAAATTGGGTTATTGCAAAACACCATCGCCCCGGGATTCATGCAGTTTTATTTATTCCATTCAGAGGTACTCAGTGGTGCTCCTGTTGTCTCAATTACTGGTGAAAGTGTTGACACATTAAGTGTAGGTACAAACGATAACCTGCCATCTTCTCCATACTTTTCTAACCTCAGCACAGATTATGCTGGAACCTTAACACTCCAGGTTTCTGCAGAAGATACCAGCGAAAATTTAAGTGATACCACTTACGCTTTTATTTCACAACCTGTTCCCGCAAACCTGTCTAGAACGATATCATTGGGTGGGAGTGGTGCATTTATGGAAATACCTGAAGAGGCTTTTCCAGGCAATGATCACCTGATTGTCATACCTGATTATTACGGCTTTCAGTATATCCATCAAGAAGTTGACGATGAGACAGAAGAAAATCTCATAAATGTGGTCAATATCTCTACAATGGAAGATCAATATCAACAGAGTGTTACTTTTGGTGTTCAATCAGAGTCCGTTTTGGAATGGATTGGTTTATCACCTGGGTTTTACAGTTTAATTGATGGAGATTGGGAATATATACCAACTTTTGTTTTACAGTCAGAGAATAAGATATTTTGCTTGATTGATAAACCCGGTACATATGTTCTTAAACAGGGATCAGAGAGCTCACCCATTGTGTTGCCAGAACAGTTTGCCCTAAAACAAAACTATCCAAATCCATTTAATCCTCGGACCATCATTGAGTACGATATTCCGTACAGTTCTAGGGGATTGGAACAGATACCCACCAGTCTTGTGATTTATGACCTCCTTGGAAGGGAAGTAATCAGTCTGGTTGATAGAGATCTGTCACCAGGGACATATTCTGTTGTTTGGTCTGGTGTGAATAATATTGGTAACAGAGTAGCCAGTGGAGTTTATTTTTACTCAATAAGAACGGGTACTTTTTCGGATACAAGGAAGATGATCTTACTAAGGTAGAAATATGAAAAAACTAAATAAAATTACTTTAATGATCATGATGATATTTGTTTTCAGCTGTGAAGCGGACGACCCTAAATCTTTTTACGGAGGTACGGATCTGCTTGATATAGTTGAATCAGCTTGGGTTAGCTTCAGAGATGGTGACTACGCGGTCTCTTTAGAAACATTTCAGGAAGCAAAGGATATGGCTGATGAACAAGGCGGTACGGACACGCTCCTGATGCATTCTACCTATGGTAATATTCATACAGGAATAGGATGGTGCAATTTGCGCTTGTTGAATGCGGATTCAGCAAAGTGGCATTTTACAAAAAGCCAGAGCTATGTGTTGTACAGCTTTGGAACAAGTGTTGGCCTAATGGCAGCCTACTTTGAGATGGGCAATGAAATACCCATTGATATAACTCAGATTAACTTAGCGATTGAAATAGGACATTGGATATTTTCCAGTGGAATGGGCGAAGAGTTTGAAAATGATATAACAATAAATGTTAGTGATGTAAAATTGCTCATGGCCAGATCTTATTATGCAAAGGGAGACCTGTCTAATAATACTGATTTGGAAACAGGGGCTTTATACTGGATTTTACAGTTGGATCCTGATTATGATTATTTGGATGAGAATGAACCGTTAAGTTGGTATCGTAAGGGTATGGATGAACAAGGACAGAGATGTGATTCTTTTGAAGAGATAATAGTGCTGATTCTCAGGGAATTGGAAAGTCAGGTATTTCCTGCTTAATTATGATTAATTTACGTAATATAAAAATTGTAAAAATGATAATGGAAACACATAAAATCCGTCGGTATAATTTTTATGGATGGTTATTATTCATGATGATTGGTCCTCTATCAGGTCAGAGTGACCCGGATGTTACGATGGAGTTGTATCCTAATGACAATCCTCAGATGATTTCAAGGCTTGGTTGGGATCAAAATTTATTTTCAGTTTGGGTGAAAAATGATGAAGAAGAGCCAATCCAGTACAGGATTACGTTTACTCTAAAGATTTCAAATTCGTCCATTACCCCTGGTACGATAATGAATGGACGTACTCGGGTTGGTACAAAGCAATGGGATGAAGTAAACGGACATGGGTATTTAGGCCCAAATGAATGGGAACATGTTTTCAATAATGATTACTCTCGAATCGAGGAGCTTAATGTTGATGTGGGCTCTGGTCCGGAATTTAATGAGATTGTTGCCCGTACTGGCACATTGCCACCTGGAGACTATGAACTGATAGTAGAACTGCAAGCCAAATTATGGAGTGACAATGACGAACTCTATTTTATTGATCCTCCAGCTCATGTAATCAATGATGAGACAGAGTCCTACGAATGGAGAATTGTTATTCCTGTACCGCCTCTGTTATTCCTTCCAGCCGATGAGAGCGTGGTGGAGCAAACAAATCCAACTTTTTCCTGGTATTCATTGCGAACAGCTTCTGGTATAAATTTTCGATATAATATACGGATTTGTTTGGTAGAAGAAGGACAGAGCAGGGAAGAGGCGATGGATAATCTGACTCATTGGACAAATGACTGGGACATTGACCACCAACACATGGGTACTCAGGAAAATATAAGCTGGACCTATCCACCGGAAGCTGATCCTTTTTCCAATGGTCGTGAATATGTCTGGCAGATATCCACCTATAATGAGGATGGGCTTTATGGCTGGGACGCCATTGATCCAGCAGTAAGTGAAATTTGGTTATTTAAATTTGGAAAATCACCGCAACTGATGACCCCAGGGCAGGGTATAGTGGAGACTGAAGTCATGCCATCGTTTACTTGGGCTCCAGTTGTTGGAGCGATGAATTATGAGATATGGATCGGAGACAGGGAAGACCCCTTGGTAGAGATTCCAATTTGGAATGCTGTGTTGAATAATTCTTCTTACACTTATTCTTCTGATGCACCTCCATTGATTCCGCTGCCATCCAATCAATATTACTGGAAAGTCAGGGCAAATCCACTGGACCCAGTACCGGGAGCGTGGTCGGAGGAGATTTTTAGTTTTACTATTGCTCCTATTCAACTTCAGGAGCCTGGTACAGGTATGACAGTGTCATCACTTACACCTGGTTTTACTTGGGATGGGCCTGGTGGGGTTGGTGGATATGAATTTAGAATTTCGGTAGCAGATGATGGTCAGGTTGATAATCCCATAGTTATTCAAAATGTAACATCAAATTCGTTTACCTATCCCAGTGATGCTCCTACATTAGCGCCAAGTGGAATTTATAATTGGAAAGTAATTGCACTGGATCAGAATGAAAATTATATGGGATCCGTTGAAGAATATTTAGATGTCTATAATTTTTCTGTAGATCCCGTAGTTCTATCTTCACCATCAGATGGAGGTTCTGTTAATTCAATAACCCCCGTATTCAGTTGGGAAGCGCCAACAGGTATCCCTTCGTTTGAATTTCAACTGTTTTATGGAGATAACAGTTCAGGGGAAAGCCCAGATTTTTCAGTGAAAGTTAATTCAAACAGCTATCAATTGAATGCTTCAGAATTTCTATTGTCGGACGGAGGTATCTATTTTTGGAAAGTGCTTGCTCTCGATGGTGACGATATGCTTATGGGAAATCCAAATAATTATAGTATCTCTGGATTCAACGTTGAAGGATTAGATCTGACCATTCCTGTTGTTACTACATCCATTAGTGATGAAGCACCCAGTTTACCTGTTTTTTCTCTTGTCTCACCCGTAGAGAGTGCTGATGGATACAGATTAAAGATTTCGGAGTCTGAAGACATGTCAGAAATAATCTGGGAATCCGATATATTAGCGTCACTCCCCTACATTTTGACAGAAGGAGATGTGAGCTTGGAATTTACCACAACCTATTTTGTGCAGGGGCAGGCCTACCAAGAAGGTGTGTCCTTTGGCGATATTGGTACCGTGTTTAGGTTTACTACCGGTAACCAACCGGGAGCAGATGAGCAACCTGAAATGACGGTGACATTCTGATGAAAACAATCATAAAAATTAGGTTAATGGTTTTTTGGTTCACTATTTTGTTCATTGGAAAAGTGTTGGGTCAAGTTCAACCAACATTTAATTTAACAACTGCTGTCAGCGGAGCAGATGCGTACCAAATAATTGTGACGAAAGATGCTGATGAATCAGATCATATTTGGATCTCAGATCAATTAAATAGCTTTCCAGTTACATATCCCAGTTCAGCACCGGCGCTGGAGTATGGAATGGTTTATTATGCAAGAATTATCGCTTTAAAAGATGGTAATATTCACGGTATTCCCGGCAATTTGGTATTAATTCAAACTCCCACTATTTCGAAACCATTAATTATGGATGGACCCTTATTTTCTTGGGGAGCTACAGACCCGCCATCGGCAACGTATGAAGTGTCTGTAAGTCCGGTGCAGGATATGTCTAATATTGTCTGGGAAGCCATGGTTTCCGGAACGAATACTGGGCAACCGGAAAATGTGTTCAGTTGGGGAACAACCTATTATTGGCAGGTACAGGGATTTGACGGAGATGGTAATCCGTTTGGTGACCCCAGTGAATCAGGATATTTTCAGACCGAATCCATTGAGCCACCCACATTAAATTCACCAGTAGGGGAGCAGATAAGTTCTCTCACACCAACTTTTTCATGGAGCGCTGTTTCCCAAGTCTCACAATACCTCATATCTGTAGGAACCGATGAGGAATTGGCGTCCCCTGTATGGGGAACTAATATCACTGAAGTCAGTGTTACATATCCCCAGGATGCTATGAATCTTTCCAGAGGGGTCTCATATTTCTGGCAGATCATCCCTTTGGATGCCGATGGAAATACGTTTGGTGAAGAGGTGAGAAGTCCAGTAGCAAGTTTTCAAACGCCTGATCCAATCCAGTCACCTACTTTAAATTCACCAGTTGGTGAAGAAATTCCGGGACTCGTTCCCTCATTTTCATGGTCAGCTGTGGAAGGGATTACAAAATATCTTATAAATATGGCAGAGGATGAAGATATTTCAACCATTATCTGGACCACTACTGTGGAGGGTTCCAACGCTGACTATCCCGATAATGCCATCAGTTTGAACTATGCAACAACCTATTACTGGAATGTATCTCCTCTGAACGAGGAGGATTTACCATATTCTGATGCCCAAAGTATTTCAGCAAGTTTTTCAACTACATCTTTGGCTCCCATAGATTTATTGGAACCTGTCAATACATCTATAGGATCTCTGTTACCGGTCTTCAAGTGGGCGGCATCGGAAAATGCATCAAATTATAGATTGGTTATAGGTACATCTGATGATATAGTAGTTTCTGAAATTGTCAGTGGAACGGAATACAGTTCTTTTGTAGGCAGCTACGATATGACCTATTTTTGGCGAGTCACTCCTCTTGATGATAATGGAGCTGAACTAGCTAATGCGAGTGATATTGTGACGTTTAGCACACCGGGACTAAACGAATTATCGCTAACTTCCCCTATGAGTGTCACTGTCTCAAATATAACACCTGTTTTAAAGTGGGGTGCTTTAGAAGGTGCCTCTGGATATTTAGTGGCAGTATCACTTGATGGTAATATAATTTGGAGTGATTTGGTTGATGCAAATGAGGTAACCTATCCTGGTGAACCTTCCTTAAGCTATGGGTCTACCTATTCATGGAGTGTTCAGGCTGTGGATGGAAGTGTGAGTCCAATGAGCAATAAACCGGAATCAGCATTCACAACCCCTGCATTTACCCAGGTTGAGCTTGGTTCTCCTGTAGATGCCGAAGTAGGAGTAGTCAATGTTCAATTTAGCTGGTCTGAAGCTGAGGGTGCTGCAGGATATCTTGTTGAGATAAGTCCAAATGATGATATGTCAAGTGCATGGGGCTCCACGGTCAGTATGACAAATCTTACCTATCCGGATGACCCACCTTTTCAAAGCGGGCAGTTATATTATTGGAGAGTGATTGTTGTAGATCAGGATGGAAATTCAGTTGGAGCATGGAGTGACATTGGTTCGTTTCAAATAGAACAACCACCGCCTCTGATTTTAAGCGAGCCCAGTGGAGAGATATCTACGACCTCACCTTCTTTTAGCTGGCAGGAAGTGGAAGGCGCTTCTGGATATAAAGTCCGGGTGAGTTCAAATGAGGATTTTTCAGATGGTTGGGAATCTACATCAGGAGTGACAAGCGTTCAGTACGCTGGTGATGCATTAGAATTTAATGTCGCATATTATTGGCAAGCAGTTGTCACGGACCAAAATGGTAATATTACAGGGTTATGGAGCGATGTATCATCTTTTCAGTTATCAACTATATTTATTGTCAATCTTATTTCCCCAATGAATGAAGAAGTTTTTTCACAGACACCTCAATTTGCTTGGGAAGCAGTGGAGGGTGTAGGTAAATATGAGATTATTGTTTCTTCTTCGGACGATATGTCAGAAATTATGTGGTCAATAGCAGAGTTACAGGATGCTGGGACACAGTATCCAAGTGCAGGAGCTGAACCCCTTGTTTTTGGAAACACTTATTATTGGTATGTCCGGTCACTGGACGGAGATGGGAATCCATTAGCTGACCCCAGCGCTGTTGCGTCATTTACTCTGTCAGGTGATTTAACGCCGGAGCTGTTAGTACCACTTGATACTCAAATCGACAACTTAATTCCTGTGTTTTCCTGGTCAGAAGTGAGCGGTGCAGATAAATTTTTTATTCTTGTTTCCTCAACGGATGATTTTTCTGAGATAGTATATCAAAATGAGAACATTGATGGAACAGGGCTTACATATCCCACCTCCGGTGCGGCACCTCTTGAACATGAAACTACATATTACTGGAAAATCCAGGCTCTGTCAGCGGATGGGAGCAGCTTGGGAGATTCAAGTCCAACAGGTCTATTTATGACACCCACAGGTGAGATTGAAATTATCGTGGAGTTTGAGAACTAAAAATGAACACGATTTCTAAAAAGCACATGTTGATCCCACTCATTTTCTTGAGTATTGGGATCAATGTAATATTTGGAGTTACACGACCTGTTGCTGTTTTAAATAAGGTGGTAGGGGAAGTTAAGATTGATATGGTTTCGGAACCAGGATGGCAGGCAGCATCTCTTGGAGGAAAATTAGCCAACGGAGATAAACTGGAAACAGGGTCGGCATCATTTGGTTCAATCATGTTTCTTGATCGTAGTATGATAAAGGTCAGAGAAAATACCAAGTTCACAGTAAAATCAAAACGAACTGTAAAACGGGAATTGGAAACGGATATTGCCATAGCCGTTGGTGAGATGAATGTAACAACCACCACCGGATCAAAATTTAAAATTCAGACTCCTACCAGTGTAGCATCGGTGAAAGGAACAGAGTTTAATCTTATGGTTGAAAAGGATGGCACTACCCACTTAACCGTTCTGGAAGGAACTGTTGAGTTTATGAATGAACTTGGTGTGATCTTGGCAACCGAAATGACGACAAGTGTTTCCCGTTCTGGAGAGAGCCCCAGCCAACCCATTTCTGTTCCTCAAAAAGCGGTGCCCAGCTGGCAGAAGAAAACCAAAGAAGAGTGGAAGTTAAAACTGAGCCCTGATAAACCGGGAGGCAAAGATATTGGAGAACCCTTTAACATTCAAATAAATGCTAAAGATGCGGATGGAAATAACGCCTTGAATTACAGTGAAGAGGTAGTCGTTGCAGGAAAAGATGGAGTTCAAGTATCCAGTGATGGAGGACAGTCATGGTCATCAGAAGTTTCTGTAAAAATAAATAAGGGTAAAGGAGTTCTGAAAGCAAAAGGAGTAGAGGTAGGAAAAAGAGTTGTTGTAGTTACCGGTAAAAATGCATCCCCTGGAAAATTAGTTGTCAATATGAAGAGATCTAAGGAAGCCATGAATAAAATAAATAGTAAGGCTTCAAAGGCACTGGGGAAGATTGCTCCGGGTTTGGTAGATAAAATTTCAGGGAAAACATTAAAGGGGAGTTCTATCAGTAAAGGTTCAGGAAATACAGAAGATGTGTTTGACCAATTGCTTAACGGACTGATGCAGCTATCCGGTGATCCTCAGGTTGTAGAAAACCCCGATGGCTCTGTAAAAGTGATTCTGAAGGTAAAACCAAGTGAAGGTAGCGGAGATTAGATAATGGTTAAAATGTTGAAGAAATATTTGTCTCTCTTGTTCCTTTTGATAGGTACATTGGTTTATTCAGCTAATGATTATATAAAGCCGAATATACTTCACCAAATTATTGAAGAGGTATATGAGGGACAACCGCTTGTCATTCAAGCTATTGTGATGGATAATGTAGCTGTGAGAGATGTTCTGGTGTACTATCGTGTAAAAGGTGAAAAGGTTTTTAAATATGAGCCAATGTCTCTGGAGTTTAATGGTTATCAATTTGAAATACCATCTGAGGATGTAGGCCCATATGGCGTCGAGTACTATCTATTGGCGACGGACGATGCCAATAATATTGCATCTGTTCCGGACTTCAATCCCGAGAACAATGCTAATTTTATAGAATATATTCGTTTTTCAGAAACATCTGCCCCGGATGTTCTTCTGATGCAGCCCGATGATGGTGGTGTCTATAAAGATGGAAATCAAATGGTGGTGATCTCTATTTATGATGAAGAAGATGATGTAGATATATCGACAATCTCACTTGTTATTGATGGGGAGGATTTTACCAGTGAAGCTTCAGTGGACCAGGATTTTATTTCATTTGTTCCTCCGGGGGCTTTTGAATTTGGAACCCACACTATTCAATTCTCAGTTACGGATAAATTGGGCAATGCGGCTCCTACCAGTGAGTGGACTTTTTCAATCAAACAGGAGGAGGTCAAAAAGACATTTTTATCTGATGCGAAAATTAAAGGAACTGTGGACTATGAATCTGAATATGATACGTTTTCAGGGAAGGATCAACCGGATAATCGTCCACTTGATAATCAAAAACCAAAATTTAAACTCACTTTCAGTAAAGGATTACTTAAAGCAACATTTAGCATGGCATTGAGTGAACATTTTGATCCGCTTGCAAGGGAAATTGATTCCAGGAGACAGCCTTTAGATAGATTCAAATTTAGTATTGAAACTCCTTACGCTTCATTAAAGGGTGGAGATCATAATCCTAGTTTTTCCGAATTAACATTAAAAGGCGCACGTATAAGAGGACTGATCGCAGACGCTAATTTTAAAGGAATTAAAACTACCTTGGTTTATGGTAACACCAAGGAAATGCTTCCTGCAATTCTTCAGAATAATGATGAAGGAATTCCAGAATATGTAAAAGGTACCTTTGCCCAAAAATTAGTTGGTGTCAATACTTCATACTCGTGGGAGGGTGAACCAAAACTTTTTATTCCAATACCGCTGGGATTTGAATTGGGAATGAACTATTTACAGGTTGAAGACGATACGTCCTCCATGGAAGATGAGTTGTATGGATCATTCATGAATATCCCCACAGACAGTACTGAAAAAACAAAATATAGTCACCAAAACAATTCAGTGATTGGAATGAATTCATCTCTTTCCCTATTTAATAATACCCAGGTGGTTGCTTACTGGGCCGCATCTACCATCACGGAGAACAATTTTGATCCAACAATCGATGATGTAACTCTAACCGCTACGGATGCTTATATGCTTGAATTTAGCACCCAGTTAGCCTTGTTTGATGTTAAGGGTGCTTTCAAAAGTATTCCCCGAAATTTTTCCTCTCTTGGTAATTCATCTGTACAAACAGATATACAGGGATTAAAGCTAGATGGACGTACTAAATTTTTAGATAACCAAATTATGTTAGCTATGGGATTTGAAAATAACAGGAATAACCTTGATTTATTTGATGTTCAGACCACACATAGTACAACCTATGCAACAAATGCCAATTTCAGTTTTAAGGGATATCCAGGAATTAGTGTAGGATATCGCCTAATGACAAGGAACGGAGAAGCAGTCAATCCGAATACTGAAGGGGTTCAATTGAGTGATGATCATACTACAACGTTTACCCTTGGCCCTTCCTATGCTTTTGCGTTAAAGGATATTGAATTTGGGCTTTCAGGAAATGTAATGCTTATGGATTTTAAGGATAATACAAATCCAGAGGGAGCGTTCAAAAGTAATTCATATATGCTGGCAGTGACCCAGACATTCCCGTCCAGGCTGTCTCTCAATTTAGGTATGGGACTGTCACAGAACATTCCGGTTACGGAAACGGTAACGACCTTTTCACTTATAAACACTAAAGCATCTTATATTTTTGCAAATAATTTATTAAAAGTGTATGCTGGATTAGGTCTGGTTGAAGGTGATAAACCTGCTTCAACAGACGCTCAATGTTCAGATGTCCCCGATATCTCTAACCGGAAAATTACTTTTAATGTGGGAACACAGTATAAAATATCACAGAATCAAATGGTTGGGTTTGATGTTGGAACTATTACTGTCAATGATTTTGTTGCCTATCCACGAACTGATTACACAGAGTTTCGGATGAAACTCAAATATAAATACTCTTTTTAGTATACCATTCACTCCAATAGATATTTATAAATACCGTTGAGAGTACTATATTCTTTCCTGATTAGTCGTCAATTTAGATAGAATAATATTTTATAATATTATCTAATAATAGTATTTCAGTTCACAATAATCAAAAGAATAGGAGTTGTTAATGTCCGGATTTAAGAAGGTATTTATCTTTACTGTCCTTTCGCAAATAATCTTTACTCAAGACTTTTCCATCAATCTGAATGTTTCCGGCGGCTCAAGTAATTATGATCTGGTAGTGGGATTTTCACCTTATGCTACTGATGATTATGATTCTAACTTTGATATTTTCGCGCCTCCATCACCACCGCCACCTAGTTTTGATGCTGCCTTATTCTGGAATGGAGATAGATATTACACCCAAGTCTTAGATGGGGATGGTGATTTGAGTGAGCACAGCGTAACCTTGCAGCTCCAATATCCTGAAGACAATATCATTAATTTTAGTTGGGACAATAGCGGATGGTCAGAATTAGGAACAATAGTACTTATGGATTCTTTTGGTGGCGAATTATTGTGGATTGATATGACAAATAACACAGATACAACTATTGATAATCCAGCATTTACACAATTAATATTAAGTATTACTCCAAATATCGAACCTAGCCAAAACCCGTTTGAAGGAAATGTAACTCCTACCCCAATGTCAGGGATATTCCAGGGTCAAATAATAATCAATGAGGAAACAGGTTCGTCTGATGATTGGATCGCTGCATTTGATAGTGATGGAAATATCTCTGGTGCCTCAGCCCTAGTTATCGATGAGGGTAATTCTTATGCAAATCTTACTATTTATGGTGACGATTCGCTCACGGAAATTGATGAAGGAATTAATGATGGTGAAAATTTCCATTTAAAAATATGGGTGGCATCAGAAAATATAATATTGGATTATCCTGAATCTTTCGATTGCTGGTACAATAACAATGGTGCTCCTATGATCGGATGTGGCGAAATAGAGCAAATATATTATTTTGGGGACGAAATTGAACCACCACCAGTGGTCGGTCTTGTTATCAATGAAATTCATTACAATCCAAGCAGTGAACTTCAGGGAAGTGATGGTGATTTTGAATTTCTTGAAATTTATAACAAGGAAGAGTTTTCTGTCGACCTAAGTGGTTATAGGATTACTCTTGGTATAGATTCTGAGTTTCCTATTGGTAGTCAGATTAATGCCTACGAATATATAATTGTCGCTAAGAATCCAGATACTTATTCAGGAAATGGATATCAAGTTTTCCAGTACGAGGGATATATTTACAATGGAGGTGAGGAACTTGAGCTGTTGGATAATTACGGAAGACAAGTAGATTATGTCAACTATGATGACGAGGGCGAATGGCCTACAGAACCAGATGGTAATGGGCCATCGCTAGAATTGGTTCATCCTTTTGAAGGGAATGAATTTCCTGGGAATTGGGGCTCAAGTTTGGTTCTTGGTGGAACTCCTGGTAATGAAAATTCAATACTTATCCAGGATGAAAATATTGTTGTTTCAGTAGATAACGTAGAGGCGTATGAAGGATACGTTGTTTCTGTTCCTGTTTACATTCATTTTCCTGATGGATTATCAGCAAACTCATCGGATGTTGAAGTATATGGATTCAGTCAATATGCGGATTTTGTGGAAATAAATTTAGACGAGTCTTTACCCTATAATTCAAATTGGACCGTAACGAGCAATGAAGTGGAGAATTCGATTTTAATAGCTATGGCCGGGGCAAACAGTATATCCGGTGATGGTTTATTCTTTTCACTAGATCTTGAATTGAATGATGATATTGATGTGGATTTTGTCTCAATCATTATCTCTTCGGCAGTGTTTGATAGTGGTGAGGAGGTCCCAACATTTGAGAATGGTGGAATATATATTCTTGAACCTGTTCCACCCTCATCTTCATTTTTGGTTGAGCCATCTACCGGTTTATTCCCTCTGACTACTACTTTTACTAATACATCTGACATAGGTTCAGGCAATTCAATTCAATATGAATGGAATTTTGGTAATGGGGATATATCCGATGATGAAAATCCTGTATATGTGTATGAAGTTCCGGGTATTTATCAGGTTACCCTAACTGTTAGTACCAATCATGGTATGGATACGTCTGAACAAACAGAGATCGAGGTTCTTGCGCTATATGGGGATGTAGATATGAATGATATTGTTCAATCTTATGATGCATCAGTAATCCTTCAATATCTTGTGGGTTATATTGAATTAGAACCAATTCAGATACTCATAGGAGACGTTAACGTAAGTGAAGAATTATCAGCATTGGATGCATCATATATCCTCCAGTACATGGTTGGACTTGTTGAAGAATTACCTGTGAGCTCAGATATTATTGCTAGTGGAGATATTGCTATAGAGGATCAAACAGTTATGTCTGGAGAGTTAGCTGTTATTCCGTTTCAAGTATCAAACAGTCAAAATATTTTATCCTTTGAAGCAAATATATCTTATGATATTTCTCGGTTATCCTTTGAAGGTATTCAGGAAAATAGTAATTCCGGATTTTCGTACCAGTACTTTAATGAGAACGGATCATTAATTTTGGTTGGCTCTTCTGTAGAGAGCGAACCGTCAGAATTTGAACTTGTGAATCTGTTATTTACAGTAAATAATATTAATTCGGATCCTGCATTTATTATGGTTGATGAAATTAAATGGAATGAGAACGAAAGCATTACAAACGCTGCATCAGGACAGATATTTATAATGTCATCTGATGATCATGTGGTGGCCGAAGGTTGGAATTTGATTTCTTTTGATATTTTTCTAATGGAGAATCAGCCTGATATTGTATTCAGTGATTTATTAACAGATGATAATCTTGTTAACATTACCGGTTATGATGAAAATGGGTCAAATTTTTATGATCCTTCTGGATATGATTTTCTTAACACTCTTACCGCCATTGAAGATGGTAGAGGATATTGGGTAAAAGTAAACGAAGCGGACATATTCAGCCACAATGGCGTTTCTCTATTGAGTGAATATTCAATATCCATGTGGGAAAATTGGAATTTAATTGGTTATTGGTTATGGGAGAACAGCCTTCCAGAGGAAGCATTTGCTGAATTAATAGACAATAATAATTTAGTTTATGTAACTGGTTTTAGTGAAAATGGCTTTGCCTTCTTTGATCCAAATGGTTTGGACTTTTTAAATACTTTGACCACACTGGAAAATGGTACCGCATATTGGATTAAACTCAATGAATCAGTTGATGACTTTCAGTATCCCCTCCCATCAGGAAATGGTAGAAGACAGATTGTTCGAAATATCAACCCTGACATTATGAAAACAAATTCATGTATGTTTGTTAATGGTACCATTTCATCTCATGATATTGGGCTAGGCTATGAGTCCAAAGTGAATATTTTTACAGAAAATGGACTCATCGTGGGTGAAATGGAGATTCTCGAGGGGGGATATTTATTGACAGGAGCAGTATATGGTGATGATAAAACTACAGAGGAGATTGACGGTGCGATAGAGGGGGAACGACTAATT
>Ga0208411_1001658_pt1 | contig 14651 bp, 12 predicted proteins | sample ETN01SmetaG_4_FD_185793 | JGI IMG/M metagenome (GOLD analysis project Ga0208411, IMG submission 185793) | Marine microbial and viral communities from oxygen minimum zone, Eastern Pacific Ocean - ETNP2014F12-01SV261 (SPAdes) (version 2) | ecosystem: Environmental > Aquatic > Marine > Oceanic ...
GCCAGGATTCCCGTGGTCTTCGACCCTCGCGTTGCCAACAGCCTCGTGGCCCATCTTGCCTCGGCCGCTAACGGCATGTCCATCTCCCGGGGCACCAGTTTCCTCAAGAAAAAGATGGGCAAGAAGATTCTGCCCAAGGACATCACTATTGCCGATGACCCCCGCCGCCCGCGCGGCGTTCGCTCGCGCGCCTTCGACGGCGAGGGACTGGCCAGCGAAAGGCGCGCCATGGTGGAAAAGGGCGTGCTGAAAAGCTGGTTCCTTGATCTTTCCTCGGCGCGCCAGCTCGGCTTGGAGTCTACCGCACACGCCACCCGCGGCACCTCGGCCCCGCCAGGCCCCAGCGCCAGCAACCTTTACATGGAGGCAGGCACGGCCAGTCCGGAAGAGCTTAGGGGTGATATCGGCGAGGGACTCTATGTGACCGAGATGATGGGGTCGGGACTCAATCTGGTGACTGGCGATTACAGTCGCGGCGCCGGAGGCTTCCTGATCGAGAACGGGGAGCTGGGCCACGCCGTAAGCGAAATCACCATCGCCGGGAACCTGCGTGACATGTTCGCCAATTTGAGCGCCGCCGACGATCTGGAATTCCTTCACGGCTTCGACGCCCCGACGTTGCGCGTGGACGGCATGACCGTGGCCGGAAGTTGAAGGGCGGGGCTATGAGCAGAGATGGCGCCATGAGTGGGGACCATGAGCTTCTTATGGCGGCCGTTCGCGAAGCCGGGGAATTGGCCTCATCCCATTTCGGCAAGAACACCCCGAGCTGGATGAAGAAGCCGGGCCAGCCAGTAAGCGAGGTGGACCTTGCCGTGGACGACCTATTGCGCCAACGGCTCTGTGACGAGCGAGTGGACTATGGCTGGCTGTCGGAGGAAAGCGCCGAAACGCCGGACCGCATGGACAGGGAGTGGCTGTGGGTGGTGGACCCCATTGACGGCACCCGCGCCTTTCTCGACGCGCGGCCGGAATATTCGGTCTCGGCAGCGCTGCTGCATTTTAATAGGCCGGTAGCCGCCGCCGTATTTAACCCCGAAACCGACGAATTTTTTGAAGCCGCCGCCGACAGCGGCGCCAAGTGCAACGGTGCACCCATCACCGTCAGCGCCAAGGAAGACACGGACAACGCCCGCGTCCTGGTGAGCCGCAGCGAGTTCAAGGCCCTGGCCGGGGACAAGGCGCTGACCCCCTGTGAGGTCAATTCCATCAGCTCTATCGCTTATAAGCTGGCCCTGGTGGGGTCGGGCACCACCGACGCCACAGTGACCCTGACCACCAAGAGCGACTGGGACATTGCGGCGGCGCACCTCATCGTTTCTGAGGCCGGGGGTATCATGACCCAGACCGACGGCACCGCCCTGGTCTATAACCGCCCTCATCCCCGCCATACCAACGTGCTGGCCGCCGGGCCGAGCTTGCACGCCATGCTGGTGATGGCCCTGAAGGAGGCATGATGTTCGGCGACGGAGCCGGGGCCGCACCCGGCGTTTCGTATGTGATTACTGTCTATAACAAGGCGCCGTACCTGCCCGGCGTCATCGACTCGCTGGTGGCCCAGGAGGGTGATTTTGAGCGCGAATTTATCTTCGTGGATGACGGCAGCACCGATGATTCCGCGCAGGTGATCCGTGAGGTCACTGGGGGGTGGAATAACGTCCGCGTCATCGCCCAGGAAAACGCCGGCCCCGCCCTGGCCACCAATGCCGGGGTTGCCGCGGCCAGCGGCGATTTGATCAAGCCGGTGGACGGCGACGACGTGCTGGCCCCCTATGCCACGCGCCTCCTCATGGACATTCTCGAACGCCAAGGGGTGGCGCTAGCATTTGGCTGGCTCGGCTATTACGACTCCCCCGACAGGATCGCCTTTGCCGCGCCGCCCGACGTTTCGTCAAATCCGGGACTGGTCAAGGTTTTTGCAGACCCGCTGATGACGGTGATCGATCAGGGTTTCGCCGGGGTCAGCCATATGCTGTTCCGGCGTGACGCCTTTCGCGCCGCCGGGAGCTGTGACCCGGGACTGTTCTCCCAGGACCATTCCCTGTTCCTGCGCCTGGCCCTGCGGGGCAGGATCGCCAAGCTTAATCATCTGTTATGCCTGGGCCCCGCCGACGACCCCAACCGGGTGATGGCCAACAAGGCCCAGGTGATGCACGATTCCACCCTGGCCCTGGCACGGCTATTGCAGCAGAACCCGGAGCTGCCGCGCCGTTATCACCGCGCCGTCACCTGTACCATCGCCGACCGCGCCAATAAATGGGCGCGCCGCGAACTGGGCCGGGTCTCGGCCCTGGACCTCTGTTTCCTGGTGAATGCTCTTGCCAAGCTGCCGGGGCTGTGCCTGTCCCCGGACTTTCTTAGCCGTCATTGTGAGATTTTCGCCGAGGGGGCCGTTATTCGCTGTCCGGATAACACAGCGAGCGAGTAACGGTCTTTCCCGACGGCGTGGCGAGGTCGAAGGTTTCGTATTTGGTCATGGCCGTGAGGTGGAGAATACCCAGCGGCACAAAAGGCGGCGCCGGATCGAGCAGGGTCACCCCGTCTTCCGAGGCAAAGGGCAGCGCGCGGTGGCAGATCCAGTTACAGCGCGCGGGAAGGAACGACGCCTCTAGTCCGCGGGTGTGAAAAGCCACGTTGAGGGCCGTCTGCTCGGCCCAGAAATAGACCTTCTTCGCCAGACAGGCGCCGAAAATCTCCGACCAGATGTCCCAGTGGGGAGCGTCAGCCGTGGCCGCGAAGGCGCCGCAGTTGATGATCGGCGCGGAGGCCAGTTTCTTAGCCATTTTGCGGCCAAAGCCGGTCTTGTAACAGGAATACTGGAAATCGTAGAAACCCTCGTGATCGTAAGAGCGATCCACTTCCGGCGTCACCGCGAAGCCGTCGCGGGCCGCGCCCTCGAGGTAGAGCTCCACCGCGCCCCAGTCCTGGACCCAGATATCGCAGTCGAGCCACAGATAGATGTCATGGCCGGGAAAATGCTTGGGTAGATTGGGCCGTGCCGTCATCGCCTTGAACCAGTTATCCTCCGCCTTCGCCATCTTGTAGTCCCAGCCAGGATCGCATACCCGCGCGCCATGGGCTTCAAGCCAGGCGATGTTTTCTGAGGAAAGGTCAAGATCAAGCACGCCGATGGGGGCTTCGCGTCCAGCATCATGGTCGCGGATGGAGGCGATGAACTTCTGCAACAACCAGAAATACTTGTCGTTGGCGGCGGTGATGATAATGAAATTTGTCATAAATCCGTCATGGATCACATGTCTCAGGGCAGCGGCAGCGGTGATTTGCCGAGCCAGCCACGCAGCGTGTTGCGGCGCTTGGCCAAGCTCTTGCGGTATTTGGCGATATAGCGGTGGCGGCGGTTCCACGCCCCCTGCTCCACCACCATCATAGCCGCTTCACTGATGGTGAAGGTGGCCACGGTCCGGGCCAGCGCCGGGGTTCGGGAAGCATCATAAAGCAGGCCCATACCCGAAGTGGTGCCGCGCAGGATGCCGCCGGAAAGACCGGATGCGCTCTGGTTTTGGGAAAACCCCTGCTGCAGGGAAAATTCAAACACATCATGAAAGAGATAGGCGCAGCCGGCGGAAGCGGAAGCGCGCACGGCGTCGAAATCAAGGACGATCTGTTCGTTGGTGTGCTTGCCGTCAATGAGGGCGAAATCCACTGCCCCATCCAGATGTTGGGCGATCACGGCGCCCACATCCTGGGGTGCCGTTGCTTCCATTACTGTTACGTCGAGGCCTTCTTCCGATGCGATGCGGTTGGTCAGCGCGATCCCCTCCAGCGAGTTTTCATCGAAGCCGGCGTCAATGGCCACCACCTTCGCCTGGGGCGCCAGCAGTGCCAGCGTCAGGGTGCTCCAGCCGAAGGAATTGCCGATAACGAAAATGCGCTGGGGCTTGAGATCGGCCAACAGACATTCCAGAAAATAAACCTCGCCGATGGTGATGCCGAGCCCGTTGGTGAAACTGCGCCCGTCGCGCATGAGCCAGGTGAAGGGTGCCGCTGTGAAATTGTCAAAATGGCTAGCGTTAAGTCCAACCGCAATTTCAAAGCCCCGCTTTTCGTAAACGTCCACCAGTCGATTAAGGATAGGCATGGGTTCCGTAGATATAGTGGTTGTGGTGGCGAGAAACCGCCCCGAGGCGGCGTTGGGCGCAATCCTGTCATTCCCGCCGCCGCCATACAACCCGACTTTTCATTTTCATTTCCGGCGCGGACCATGTGATAACCACCCAGACACACGAATGAGGGAAACAGCCCCGCGAGGGCAACAGACGGCAGATGGAAACAAACATCAAGAACGGGAGCCAGAGGCCAGGGTTCTGGAAACGCCTGAACCGTTTGCTAAACAGGGCCCGCAAGAAACTCCTGCGCCGGGAAAAGCCCGCCGTGCCGCTGCCACCTTCCACCTACATCAATCCCGCCTTCGCCCGCCACATGGACAAGGCACGGATCAAGGTGGCCTTCGAGATCGGCAGCCGCGACGCCCGCGACGCCATGGCCATCCGTGATTTCTATGGCCCCACCCAAGTCTATTGCATGGAATGCAACCCCGAGGCCGTAGCCCTGTGCAAGAAAACCCTGGCCGGCGAGGATAATATCTCGCTGGTCGAGAAGGCTGCGTGGAGGGAGAGCGGGCCGCTGACCTTTTATCCCGTGGTCAAATCCTACCGCGACAGCCACGAGGAGCGGAATATCGGCGCCTCATCCTGTTTTCCCGAGAGCGGCGACTATGTCCATCGCGAGAAATTCATCCAGGAGGAGATCACGGTGGATGCAGTGCGGCTGGACGAGCTGTGCTGCGAGCTTGCCGTCCCCGCCATCGACCTTATCTGCATGGACGTGCAGGGGGCGGCGCTTCAGGTGCTCCAAGGCCTCGGCGAGAAGCTGAAAGACACCAGCTACATCATCACCGAGCTCGAGGTGTCACCGGTCTATGAGGGCCAGAGCCTGTTCCCAGAAGTGGCAGAATATCTGCGTGGCCACGGATTCCAGGAGATGGCGCGGGACATGCAGTTCCCCGAATACGGCGATTTCCTGTTCGTTAATGAAAAGGCCGTAAACGCCATTTGAACAGACCAGATTGGCCGGGTCTTCCCCTCCATGCTATCTTTCGCCACACTATTTTCCGTATCTTTCGCCAGACCTTCGGACCAGCCTTGACCAGCGACACCAAAGCCACATCCCATGATGCCTCCATGCCTCTTTTACGGCGGCTGGTGGGAGTCTATGTGCGGCCCTATTTCGGACGCCTGTCTCTGGCCGTCATCTGCATGGCCGCCACCGCCGCCATGACCGCGGCCAATGCCTGGCTCATGCAGCCCATGCTCGATGACGTGTTCCTCAAGCGCGACGCTGAAATGCTGATGCTGGTGCCGCTGGCCATTATCATCGTCACCCTGATCAAGGGGGTGAGCGACTACGGACAGGCGGTGATCATGAGCTTCGTCGGCCAGCGGGTGGTCACCGACATCCAGAAGGCCATGTTCACTCACCTGATGGCCGCCGATATCGCCTTTTTCAACAACACCCATACCGGCAAGCTGATTTCCCATTTCACCACCGACGCAAATCTTTTACGCTTAGCCGTGTCCAACGTTCTGGTGGGATTCGCCAAGGACAGCCTGACCCTGGTGTTCCTGGTGAGCCTCATGTTCTACCAGGACTGGAAACTGGCCATTATCGCCTTTTTCGTCTTTCCCGTGGCCATTCTTCCCATCCTTCGTATCGGCAAGCGTATCCGCAAGGTATCCGCCAATACCCAAGTTGAGATCGGCCGCTATATCACGCTTCTCGGCCAGACCTTCCAGGGTGCGCGCCATGTGAAGGCCTATGGCATGGAAGACTATGAGGACAAGCGCGCCACCGGCCTGATCGAGGAAATTTTCCGTCTCATCTACAAGGCGGCGCGTGTGCGCTCCCTGTCGCGGCCCATCATGGAGCTATTGGGCGGCGGCGCCATTGCCGCCGTGGTGTTCTATGGAGGCTCCCAGGTGATCACCGGCGAAACCACGCCCGGCACTTTCTTTTCCTTCATCGCCGCCCTGTTGATGGCCTATGCGCCCATGAAGAACCTGGCCAACCTCAACTCCAGCCTGCAGGAAGGCCTGGCCGCGGCGCAGCGGCTGTTCGCCCTGATCGACGTGGAGCCGAAGATTATGGACGCACCGGACGCCCGTGAACTGGCCGTGGACAAGGGCGCCATCGTCTTCGACAAGGTGCGTTTTGCCTATGCCTCTGACGCCCCGGCATTGGCGAATATTTCCCTTGAGGTTCCCGCTGGAAAGACGGTGGCCCTGGTGGGGCCGTCGGGCAGCGGCAAATCCACTATCCTCAACCTCATCCCGCGGTTTTACGACGTGGACTCGGGCACCATCACCATTGACGGCCATGACCTACGCGAGGTGACGCTGGCCAGCCTGCGCGCCGAAGTGGCCCTGGTCTCTCAGGAGGTGAACCTGTTCGACGATACGGTGCGCGCAAATATCGCCTATGGCCGCTTCGACAGCACACCCGAAGAGATTAAGATGGCAGCGGAGCGAGCCGCTGCCCATGACTTCATCACCGAGCTTCCCAATGGCTATGACACCGTGGTGGGCGAGCACGGCATCAAGCTTTCGGGCGGACAGCGCCAGCGTATCGCCATCGCCAGGGCTATCCTCAAGAACGCGCCGATCCTGCTTCTCGATGAGGCCACCTCGGCCTTGGACACACAATCCGAGCGTCAGGTTCAGGCCGCTCTCACCGAATTGATGGCCGGACGTACCACCCTGGTCATCGCTCACCGCCTGTCCACCGTCACCGACGCCGACCTTATCTATGTGATCGAAAACGGCCGGGCCAGTGAATCCGGAACCCATGCCGAGCTCCAGGCCGCTGACGGCCATTACGCGCGACTCTATGCCCTGCAGTTCGCCGACCAGCCACAGGAAGCGGTAAAAGCGGCAGAAGCGGCGGAGGCGGTGGCCAAGGCGCGGGCCTGAACCGCTCTAGGCCTGGGAACTCCCTCCAATGACCGGAAAACGCATCCTGCAAAACGATCTTGTACTCCGGTTTCTGTGCGCTCTGGGCGCGTTTTATATCCGGCTTTGTTTCGCTCTCGGCCGCTGGCAGGTGGTAAACGGCCACATCCCGCAACGGCTGTGGGATGAAGGCACGCCTTTTATCCTGAGTTTTTGGCACGGGCGGCTGTTGATGATGCCTTATTGCTGGCGTAAGGGGGTTCCCATCCACACGCTTATCTCGCAGCACCGGGACGGCCGCATCCTCGCCCGCATGGTAAGTCATTTCGACGTCCGTACCATCGAGGGGTCTTCCTCGCGCGGCGGCGGTACGGCCCTGCGCACCATATTGGAGACCCTGCAGGCCGGCGAGAGTATCGGCATCACCCCCGACGGGCCGCGCGGACCACGCATGCGCGCCAGCTCCGGCATTATCAGCATTGCCCGGTTGTCTGGCGCGCCCATCCTGCCTGCCACCTTTGCCGTGACGCGGCGCCGCGTTCTCGGCAGCTGGGACCGGTTCGTGCTGGCCTGGCCGTTGACGCGCGGGGTCATCGCCTGGGGCGAGCCCATCACCGTGGCCAGGAACGCTGACAAAGCCGCCCAGGAAGCGATGCGGCGCAACCTGGAGCGGCGGCTCAACGAGATCACGGCCGAGGCCGACCGGCTGTGCGGCCATGAAGAAATTGAGCCGGCGGAAATCGAAGCGGTGGGAACGGAGAAGCCGGAGGAACCTTCGGGCGAACGGGAAGGGGCCGCCTGATGCTGGCCTTTTACAGACTGGTTTCTGCCGCCGTCGGGCCTTTGGTGCGGCTCTATCTGGAACGCCGCCGCCACGCCGGCAAGGAAGACCACGCACGCATGGGGGAGCGTTTCGGCAAGAGCGAAGAAGACCGGCCCGAGGGGCCTTTGATCTGGCTCCACGCCGCCAGCGTCGGCGAATCGGTCTCCGCCCTGCCTCTCATTGACCGGCTACTCTCACAGAACCCGGACCTTCACGTGCTCGTCACCACTGGCACTGTAACCTCGGCCAAGCTGTTGGCGGACCGGCTGCCACAACGCGCCTTCCACCAGTTCGTGCCGGTGGACCTGCCATATGCGGTACAGCGGTTTCTCGACCATTGGCGGCCCGACCTGACACTGTGGATGGAATCCGAGTTCTGGCCCAATCTGTTGCGCATGACGCGGCGGCGCGGCGTGCCCATGGTCCTAGTCAATGCCCGCATCTCACCCCGTTCCTACGCCAACTGGCGGCGCTTCCCCCTTACCATCGGACAGCTGTTGTCCTCATTCGAACTCTGTTTAGGCCAGAATCGGGGTGAGGCTGAAAGGCTGACGGCCCTGGGCGCGGTCAAAGTAGCCGCCCCCGGCAACCTTAAATTCGCCATACCGCCCCTCCCCGTCGACGAAAAGGAACTCGCCGCCTTCAGGAAAGACAGCACCGGGCGGCCGCTGTGGCTGGCCGCCAGCACCCATCCCGGCGAGGAAGAAATGGCCGCCGAGGCCCACAGGGAAATACGCCCCGGCTTTCCCGGACTCTTGACCATCATCGTGCCGCGCCACGTGACCCGCGGCACCGCCATTACCCGCCTGTTGCGCGGAGAGGGGATGAACGTGGCGCAGCGCAGCGCAGGCGAAGCGCCGACGGGGGAGACCGATATCTATGTGGCCGACACCATGGGCGAGCTAGGCCTGTTTTACCGCCTAGTCCCGGTGGTGTTCCTGGGCGGCTCACTGGTTCCCCATGGCGGGCAGAACCCTATCGAGCCGGGCCAGCTCGACTGCGCCATCGTCACCGGCCCCCATACTTTCAACTTTCTTGAAATCGTCGCCGATATGCGCGCCGCAGGCGTCCTGCTTGAAATTGACGGCGCGGCTGACCTGGCAAGCGCGGTAGGCGGCCTGTTGCGAGACCCGGAACGTACCGGGGAAATGGCGGCGGCGGTGCATCGCATCGCCGTATCTGGCGGCGCGGTGCTCGACCACCTTATGGAGGCTCTCGCCCCTTTTACCGCGCCTTTGATGAAAACAGGCGGAAAGAACAGGGAAAACGATGGCAGTGGCGTCACGATGGCGGCGGAGACATCCCGTGCGCGCGCCTGATTTCTGGGCCGGCGGCAAGGCCCAGACCGGACTCGCCGCTCTGTTCTCCTTGCTGTTGTCTCCCTTGGGATGGGCATATGGTGCGGGGGTGCGGCTGCGCCTAGAGCTGGCCCGCCCGGCGCGAGCAAACCTGCCGGTGGTCTGCGTCGGCAATCTGGTGGCTGGCGGCGCCGGCAAGACCCCGGTGGCCCTGGCCTTGGGCCAGTGGTTCCAGGCCCATGGCTGCAACCCACATTTTTTAAGCTGTGGCTATGGCGGTTCGCTGCCAGGTCCGGTGCGGGTCAACAACGAACGCCACCATTGCCGCCAGACCGGCGACGAGGCGCTGTTGCTCTCCCGCACCGCACCCAGCTGGGTCTCCAGTGACCGTCCCGCCGGTGCGCGGGAGGCGGCCCTAGCCGGGGCCGATATGGTGATCATGGATGACGGATTCCAGAGCCCGTCTCTGGCCAAAAACCTATCGTTGCTGGTGGTGGACGGCGAATATGGAATCGGCAACGGCCGCCTGATCCCGGCGGGGCCGCTGCGCGAAAGCGTGGCCGGCGCGCTTTCCCGAGCCGACGCTGTGGTGGTGCTGGGAGAGGATACGGCCGGAATCGGAGCCGCCATCGAAACTACCGCAATTGGAAATACCGGAGAGCGTATTCCCGTTCTCAAGGCGCGGCTGGTTCCCGAGGACGACGGCACCGACTGGCAAGGAAGAAAGGTGCTAGCTTTCGCTGGGATCGGCCGGCCCGAGAAGTTTTTTAACTCCCTGCGCGAGGCCGGGGCCGAACTGGTGGCCGCTCACGCCTTCCCCGACCACTACCCCTATGGCGAGGACGAGGCCGCCGCCCTGATCGAAGCGGCCGAAGCCGCCGGGGCCGAGCCCGTGACCACGGCCAAGGACGCCGAGCGCCTGCCGGTGGACATGCTGAACCGGGTGTGGGTGTTCGCCGTGCGCGTGCAGTGGCAGGACGCGGAAGCGCTAGCGCGGTTGTTCTCGCCGCTTGCCGAGAAGGTGGCCGAAAGAGAAGCCGGGAGCGATGAGGGCACCCGTGTCTGAGGGCTTGCGCCGCATGCGCTATGTGCTGGAGGCCGCCGCCGCTTGGATAGTGTTCGGCTTCTTCGGCCTGTTCTCCCTGGACCGGGCCTCGCATATGGGCGGCTGGCTGGGACGCGTCATCGGGCCGCGGCTCAAGATCTCGGAGGTGGCGCGGCGCAACCTGGCCCGCGCCTTTCCCGAAAAGACACCGCATCAGATCGAGGAGCTGGTGATCGCCATGTGGGACAATCTGGGCCGGGTTCTGGCCGAATACCCCCATCTCGACCAACTCCGGCTCTATGACAAGAAGGGCAGATGGCCGGGCCGGGTAACGGTGGAGGGGACCCAATATCTGGATCTGCTGCGCGACGACGGCGAGCCTGGTATTTTCTTCTCGGCCCATCTCGGCAACTGGGAGATCAATGCCATGTCGGCGGTGCAGCGCGGCCTGCCCCTGACCTTGGTCTACCGCGCCCCCAACAACCCGTCGACCGATGCCCTGATCCGCCGCGCCCGGCACGCCATCACCAGAAGCTTCGCCGCCAAGGGGGCACAAGGGGCACGGGACTCGCTGCGGGTTTTAAAAGAGGGTGGGCATCTGGCGCTGTTGGCCGACCAGAAGATGAATGACGGCATCGCCGTGCCCTTCTTCGGGCGCGAGGCCATGACCGCCCCGGCCTTGGCGCAGCTGGCGCTGAAATTCGGCTGTCCGGTGGTGCCGGCTAAAGTGGTGCGCACCGGCGGCGCCCATTTCCGCCTGACCCTGTATCCACCGTTGGAGATGCCAGCCAGCGGCGACAAGCAGGCCAATGTGGCGGCGCTGATGGGACAAGTCAACGAACTCATCGAGGGCTGGGTGCGGGAAAACCCCGGACAGTGGATGTGGGTGCACCAGCGCTGGCCTGACTGACGGCCCGATTAGGGAGAGAGGCCGGGAGTCTCTTTCAGGGATGATGCCCCTATGGCGCCAGCCAGCAGAGCTGGGTCGAGGCCGACCCCAGCCAGATGCACGCCCCAATGCAGATGGGGGCCGGTGGCGCGGCCACTCTGGCCCACCGCGGCGATGACCTGGCCCGCCACGACGCTCTGGCCTTCCGTCACCACGATGGCGCTCATATGAGCGTAAACCGAGGTCAGGCCGTGGCCGTGATCGAGGATCAGGGTCTTGCCGGTAAAGAACATGTCGTCGTGAACCAGCGCCACCACGGCGTCCGCCGGAGCAAGCATGGGGGTGCCGTAAGGGGCGGCGATATCCACGCCAAGATGGGGCGAGCGCGGCGCACCGTTCAGGACGCGCTGGCTGCCGTAGATACCGGTCAGGGTTCCCGTGAGCGGCCATTGGAAGCTGCCCGTAAAAAGCGGTGTGTCGCTAGCTCGCAGGCGCGCGGTTTTGATGGCAGCGCTTTCGCGGGCGATGCGCTCCAGCGCAACGGGGCCAGGGCTGACCTGGGAATCGGGCAGGCCATCGATTGTTTCCACCTTGTAGTCACGCTGGCCCACGGTAAGGATATGGGCGGCGCGCGGCGCGCCGGGCGCGGCTACCTCGATCAGTACACTGGACGGCGCGGTGCGGGAAAAACCGATGAGAAAGGCCCCATCGGGAGCCACCTTCACCGGCGCGCCCGCTACCCAGACCCGCGCCCCAGGGGCGGCCTGGCCGCGCAGTAACCCACCCTGTATGGCGTGACCATGAAGGTTGAAGGGAAGGTCGGCAGCCAGCACGACGGAGGCCGCAAACAAAAGCAGGAGAACCAGGAGACCACCGTGACGGATCAAAGCAGGCTTCCCTGGCCGTCGTCACCGGAAGGGAACGGTGGTTTCTTCGTTTTCTTCTGGGGCTTCTTCACCTTTTTTTGGGGTTTCGGGGCCGCCCCCTCCCCGTTTATCACCGCGCCACGGCGAGAATCGTAAAATTCAACCTCCACTGTCTGGCCAGAAGAAATAGCGGCGGCACGGGTCAACGCCAGCCCCGCCTGGTCGCGGACCACGGTAAAGCCACGCGCCAGAACGTTGCGGTAGGAACAGCTCTCCAGCACCCGCGCCACCTGTTGCAAACGGGTGGCGGCTGTGTCCTGGCGACGGGACAGCCCTAGCCCGAGACGCCGCCCCAGCCCGGCAAGCCCCTCGCGGCGGCGCAACAGCGATTCGTCCAGAGTCCGCGCCCGCAGCCCGACGCTGAGGCGGTCGAGATCGGCCCAGCCGTGAGAAAGCCGCACCGTCAAGGCCAGGGTCAGCCGTTCGGCGCGCTCGTCGAGGCGCTGGGCGGTGTGTTCGAGCAGACGTTTAGGTTCCGGCAGCCCGCGCGCCAGCCCTGCCACTCTCTGGCGGCGGTTTTCGAGCCCCCGCCCCATGGCCGTCACCATACGCCGCGCGCTGTCCAGCACCCCGGCCATAAGCTCGGCGCGCACCGGCACCGCCATTTCGGCGGCGGCCGTGGGGGTAGGAGCGCGCACATCGGCGGCATGGTCCATGAGGGTAACGTCGGTCTCGTGCCCCACCGCCGAGATCAGGGGAATGGCGCAAGCCGCCGCCGCGCGCACCGGGGCTTCCTCGTTGAAGGCCATGAGATCCTCGAGGCTGCCACCGCCCCGCGCGACAATGAGAAGGTCGGGCCGGGGCACTTTGCCGCCGGGCGCAATGGCGTCGAACCCGGCAATGGCCGCAGCCACCTCCGCCGCCGCTGTTTCACCCTGCACCGCCACCGGCCACAGCAGCACGCGGCGCGGGAAACGGTCGGTGAGGCGGTGCAGGATATCGCGGATGACCGCGCCCGTGGGCGAAGTGACGACACCGATGACCCCGGGCAGGAAGGGCAGGTCCTTCTTGCTCACCTCGTCGAAGAGGCCTTCGGCCGCCAGCTTCTTGCGACGTTCTTCCAACAGCTTCAGGAGCGCGCCCTCGCCCGCCAGTTCCACCGCCTCGACCACGATCTGGTATTTCGAGCGCCCGCCATAAGTGGTGAGACGGCCTTCGCAGATCACCTCCATGCCGTCTTCGGGATCGAGAGAGAGACGCGCCGCCGTGCCCTTCCAGCATACAGAATCGAGCACCGCGTTTTCGTCCTTCAGGATGAAATAAAGATGGCCCGAGGCGGCGCGCTTGAAGCCGGAGATTTCACCGCGCACCCGCACCCGGCCATATTCGCCTTCCACCGTGCGCTTGAGTGCGGCGGAGATTTCACTCACCGTATATTCGCGCAGGTTGCCGCCGGGTGGAGATGTTTCGGGCGGAGGGGAACCGGTTTTATTCGTCATGGGCGTGCCTTGTGTTACAAGACCATCCAACGTCATCATCACGCCGTTGGCAACAGGAGAAAGAACAGCCCATGAAAGTCTTGCTGGTGGGATCGGGCGGCCGCGAACACGCCCTAGCCTGGGCCATTGCTACCTCTCCCCTCTGCGACGAACTAGTCTGCGCGCCCGGCAATGCCGGCATGGCGGAACTTGGAAGATGCGTGGACGTGGGGGCCGAGGACGTGGACGGGCTCCTCGCCCTGGCCCGCGAGGAAAATGCTAACTACGTGGTGGTAGGGCCCGAGGTGCCGCTGGTGGCGGGGCTGGTGGACCGACTGGATACGGCGGGAATCAAGAGCTTCGGTCCGAGCGTGGCGGCTGCCGCCCTGGAAGGCTCCAAGGGCTTCATGAAGGATTTCTGCGCCCGTCACAACATCCCCACCGCCGCCTATGGCCGCTTCACCGACGCCGCAAAGGCCAAGGCTTTTATCCGCGAAAAAGGCGGCGCGCTGGTGGTCAAAACCGACGGGCTGGCTGCCGGCAAGGGCGTGCTCATCTGCGACACCCCGGAGGAGGCGCAAGCCGCCGTGGATACCATGATGGCGGAAAAAGCCTTCGGCGCGGCGGGAAATGAGATCGTGGTGGAGGAATTCCTCGACGGCGAGGAGGCGAGCTTTTTCGCCCTGTGCGACGGCGAGAACGCCCTCGCTCTGGCCTCGGCCCAGGACCACAAGCGCGTGGGCGAAGGCGATACCGGCCCCAATACCGGCGGCATGGGGGCCTATTCTCCGGCCCCGGTGGTGACGCCGGAGATGGAAGCCCGCATCATGGACAGCATCATCGCCCCCACGGTGGCAGGCATGAAGGCCGAAGGCGCACCCTATAAGGGGGTGCTGTTCGCGGGGCTGATGATAACGCCCGGGGTAGAACCGCAATTGCTGGAGTTCAACGTGCGTTTCGGCGATCCCGAATGCCAGGTTTTGGTGCCGAGGTTGAAATCGGATCTGCTCACGGCCATGGTCGCCACCAGCGGCGGCCAGCTCGGCCATCTCGACTTGCGCTGGTCAGAGCAAACCGCGCTGACGGTAGTGATGGCGGCCAATGGCTATCCAGGTTATTACGAGAAAGGTTCGGAAATCGTGGGGCTGGAGGCCGCGGGATCACGGGAAGGCGTCATCGTCTTTCACGCTGGAACCAAGGCCAAGAATGGCAAAATCCTCGCCAGCGGTGGGCGGGTGCTAGGAGTTACGGCGCTGGGCACTGATGTGGGGGAGGCCAAAGCCAGGG
>Ga0208411_1001661_pt1 | contig 14650 bp, 11 predicted proteins | sample ETN01SmetaG_4_FD_185793 | JGI IMG/M metagenome (GOLD analysis project Ga0208411, IMG submission 185793) | Marine microbial and viral communities from oxygen minimum zone, Eastern Pacific Ocean - ETNP2014F12-01SV261 (SPAdes) (version 2) | ecosystem: Environmental > Aquatic > Marine > Oceanic ...
ATATGCGTTAGTTAAGTCTTTAGCCATCAACCCACCACTAATTAATTCATCATTAGTAACATTGTGACAACTGATGCATGAAGCACCACCATTAGAAAATCTTGTTTTTCCAGAAAATAGATTCTGTCCTTTTTGTATATCTTCTGCGGAATAGATTGTTGGAACAACTTCAACAATCTCTACAGGCTCTTCCGTACTGTTCATTGAAGAAGACTGTTGTTCTATGTAGGATAAAATAGTTTTTATATCATCATCGCTCAGGTGAGCTAGATCAGTCATCATCACTTGGTTGAACTCCTCATAAATAGCAACTGCATCAGCATCTCCAGACTTAATCATTGTTTGTGAAGACTTAATAAAGGATAGAAGCCAGTCTTCACTTCTTTTTTGATTAACCCCTATTAAATCAGGACCTATAAATCGTTTGCCTAGTTTGTGACAAGCGGCACAATTTTGTTTGAAAATTGCTTCTCCATCTTGTCCGTTAACAAAAAAAAAAGAGGTGCAGGTTAGTACCAAAACAATCCAAAAAGTATTAGGTTTTTTCATTGAATATTGATTTAGAAAATGACTATATTTTTTCTTTAGGTCAATATTCGCAATATTATAAAGTCTAAAAAATGATTTTTATCATACTTTAAGAACAATCCTCTTTGTGGTTAGATATCAAGACTCTTATCATAGGTGTAGAAATTATTAAAACTGCAACAAATTGAGCAATTATATGCCATTTTATGCATATTTATTCAATTATGATATTTAATTATATACTATGTTTATTCTAAGCCGTATTCATTTCATTTTTACAAGCTTTTTAGTTGCTATAATATTATTATTTGACAGTAATTGGGCAATGTAAACTCCATCCGAAAACTTTTCAGTATTCAAGCTAATGGAGGATTTTCCTTCACATATATTTAGAGAGACTATCTTTTGACCATTCAAATCAAATATTTCAATTTCATTTGGAGCAGTTGTTGAATTAAAAGAAAACGTCGTTTCTGAACTAAAAGGGTTTGGATAATTTAAAAAGAATAGTTTTGGACTGTCAAAGTCAGCAACATTTAAATTGCTATCTACTAATAATTTTAATGCTACTGGTCTATGGTCAGATATGTTTTCATCATATTCTGACCATCCTCCCGTTAGATATTCGTCTATTTTAATAGTTTGGATATTAGAACTTATGTTTTCAAATTCCAAAAATAATTCATCTGTTATAAGAATATGGTCAAGATGTGACGGCCATGTGGGGAAAGACCAATCAGAATTGCTCCCATTTGCAATTTCAAAATCTGTAAATAAATAATTGTCATTATCGTCTAGAATCATTTGAAATACATTATTTTCAGCATCGTCTAACAAGTTATCATTTAGATCACCTAAGACGATTACATTCTCATCAAAAAAATTAGTATCAATATATTCTTTCAACAAATCATTAGCAAAATACCTTCTTGTTTCCTCATCATTAGTATTATTGATCTCTAAAATTCCATCCCCACAGCATTTAAAATGATTGTTTATAATAATAAATCTTTCATCCATGAAATTTAAATCCATAACCATTGGAGACCTTGGAAAATAATTCCAATATTCTGAAGAAGTGTATATTTCATAAATGTTGTTAATTTGTATTATATCCGGTTTGAAAATATATGCTAATCCGGCAAACCACTCCGACTCTATATAGCCATTGTATGAGCTTAGACCATCAATTAGTTGGTTAAAAGAATCGATATCGTCTACTTCTTGTATCGCCAATATATCAACATCTAGAGCTTCTATTATGTCTATCACATAATTTACTGTAGTTTGACCATTTTTAGGAAAATGTTCAATATTCCAAGTCATTATTTCTAATGTAGTCTCAGTCCCAAAAGATAAATCTTCAATGCCTTGGGCTGTCAGCGAAAGACAACCTGCTAACTGAAATAATAAAATCATCATCATATGTCTCATATTAACTTAATTAATGTGTTTCATTACATCAATAGCAGCTCGTGATCCTTCAATAAGTGCCAGAGTGTGCGACATATAACCGCTGAGTTCTGAATGACCAAATTGAATTCGGCCAAATCCTTTTCTCACAACCTCTTTAGGTGCTTCCTCACCGTTTATACCAAAATGAAATCCTGGTTGTGGCGATATATAAGCGTGCCCCCAACGATTTAAAACAATACCTGCAATATCACGCTCGGCATTAAACCCATATTCTGCAAACATTTCGGTCATTTGTTCAACGATTTCTTGCTCGTATTGTGCATAGGATTTTCTAAGTAGTTCCGCTCGTCCTAGTACTCCTTGTACCTTAACGGGGTAACCCGGGTTGTTAAATGGCACATAAAAGGTGATAACTGCTGGTTTTTCTGGGTCAAAAGGTTGGGTTAGCTCACCAGTAATCATGGGTCTGCGAATTGAAAAAAAACGCCCAAACCCTTTGAACCATCTACCTGATGAAATGCCAAGCTTATCTAGAAAGCGCCAATTGCGTACTGCGACATTAACTACAAGAATAGGTGAATGGTGAAATTGGCTATAAGCCGTTTTAATAGAATCTGGTATATCACTGACAATATTCTGCGCTACCCATCCGCCAATTCCCAGCACCACGGTTTTTGCTTTTATTTTCTTAATCTTACCATCAATATGGTAGCATACGTTTACATAGTCTGCATTTTTGGCTAATCCCTCATGACTTACATCTATTGCTGTAGCATTTAAACGCATGCAGATTGGGTTTTCAGTGTTATCCAAAGCTGAAAAATTGATGGGATTAAAAAGAATCTCTTCAAATGATTTTCCGCCTTTTATGCTTTTTGGAATGAGATATTTTATAATATGCCTAAAAATCCCAGCATTACCTCCCGGAAAACTGTAGGCACCCACATCATGATCGTTTTTACTTTTATCGTAAGCATAGCGTGCTTGTGTCCCTGGCATTTCAAGTAATTTAGCAGCATAGCCTGAGTATACATCAGCTCCTACTCCTCCCATAGAAATAGCTAGAATTGGATCAAAATACTCGGTTACCTCTGAGCTAAAACCCATGACTTTTTCTAATAGATCTTTATAGGACATGCTGTCTAGCCATTGGTCTAAATCTGCACCCGTATAGTAATCCTTTTTGTCGTCAAAAGCACGATTCAATTCTGCTTTAAATTTGTCGGACCATGGCAATCGAGCTAACTTATCGGCTCTCGGATTTATAACCCAAGGTGTTTTTGAATCTTTGCCCATAAAATAACCAGTGTCATAACGCTCTTCTTCCCAAAACACCCCGTAATAGTTTTCGAGTGGAGCACGTACTTTAGTTTTTTTTGGATCTTGTTTAACAAAATCATAATCAAATGGGAGACCGGTATCTCTATAAATATTGGCAATCAACCCGCCACTGTCTTTGAGTGGTGGACCAAAATCGTTAGATCCTTGGGGCCCATATAGCTTGTATCCATCTACTTCAAATTCATTTTGTTTTGCTTCACCACCAAAAACCGGATGGTTTTCCAGAATGAGACATTTTTTAGTGTTACCATATTTTTTATAAAATTCGTAGGCAGCTCCAATGCCAGAAAATCCCCCACCAATGATGACCATGTCGTATTCTTCACCAGTTTCCTCTGCGTCTGCACGCATTTTATTGGTAAACCCATTTCTTATTAAATGGGCTGCGTCTCTGGTGGAAGCTACATTGCCGTTAGAAATGGCATAATCACCTACTCCGCCGTAACCGGTCCAGGAATCATTAATCACACCATGTGGATCTTTAGACACTGTATTTATTACATCTTTGTATGAGTATAGAAGTGCAGCTCCAACTCCAACTAAGGTGCCGCCTATAAAATCCCTACGACTAATATTAGCATTAAGTTTTATCTTTTTCTTTTTTTTTGCCATCTTATATTTTTTGATAACAGATTTTAAAACAACACATAATAACTTCCATTGAGAATTAACTTACTCGAAAAGTAATTTTGTTTATTTTGAAACCTGAAAAGCTATGCTGCTATTAGGTTGTGGAACGAAGATAGTAAAAGTAGAAGGATTTTTACGTGAGAAAACTAAGGGAGACCGTATTAAGAATATGAGGTGTCAAAAACATGTTTGTTTTGTAACTATTTTTTAGTTTTTTATAAAGAATTAAAATCTATTTCTTCTTCTTTTCTTTCTTGAATTATCACTTGATTTGAAATCCCTATCAGATTTCCCTCTTCTTTTATTTTTTGGAGAACGTGACCTATTTCTCTTTTGTTTAGAGGGTCGTGCTTCTATTTTATCATCAGTTTCTTCTATAAATAAATCATTTCCTCTAAAATTAATTTTTTTAATTCCTTTACTTAAATCAGTACTTAGACTTTTATCCATCTCAAATATTGTATGATCTCCTCTAATGTCTATTTTTCCAATTTCAATTTGATTAGATTTCATTACTCTATTTATTAATGAAATTAATTCTATAGGAGTAACGCCTTTTTTTCTACCAATATTAATCGAATAATTAACAAAGGAATTTCTATTTGGTTTGTTATTTTTAAATTTTGATTCTGATCTATTTTTTACTCCTTTATTATTAATATTATTTGAGCCCTTATAATATTCTAAAAACCTATTAAATTCTGCTGAAACAAAATGTTTAATCAAATCTTCTCTGCTAAGCCATTCAAGTTTTTTATATATGTCATCTAAATATGGTTCAATTTGTTTGTCATCAACCTTAACCTTTTCAATTTTTTCTATCAATTTAAAAAGCTGTATAGAGCAAATATCTTTTCCTGTAGGAACTTCTTTTTTTAAAAATTTAATCTGACTCTTATTTTCAATTGATTTAATTTTTCTACTTTCTCTGCTATTGCTAATAGCAATAGAGATTCCGCTTTTACCAGCTCTCCCAGTTCGTCCGCTTCTATGAGTATATATTTCTGGATCATCTGGAAGAGAATAATTAATTATATGAGTTAAATCCTCAACATCTAAACCTCTTGCTGCAACATCTGTTGCAATAAGCATTTGTAATGATTTATCTCTAAATCTGGACATGACTTCATCTCTTTGACCCTGGGAGAGATCGCCATGAATAGCATCTGCATTATAACCATCATTAATAAATTTTTTTGTTATTTCTTTTGTATGACGTCTTGTTCTACAGAATACTATTCCGTAAATATTTGGATTATAATCGGCTATTCTTTTTAAAGCATCATACTTGTGCCTAGAGCTAACATCATAAATATGATGTTCAACATTTTTAGCTGCAGAATTTACTTTTGCTACAGCAATCTCTTTTGCATCCTTCATATACTTTTTAGAAATTGATATTACTTCTTTTGACATAGTGGCTGAAAATAACATCGTTTGCCTATTATTAGATGTTCTATCTAAGATAAAGTCTAAATCATCTTTAAACCCCATACTTAACATTTCATCAGCTTCATCTAAAACAACTTTATTAACTATATCTAGTTTTAATATTTTACGCTTAATTAGATCTTTAGTTCTACCAGGTGTTCCTACTATTATTTGAACACCTTTTTTAATTGATTTTATCTGATTTTCGATGTTTGTTCCACCATATACAGGTAACACTTTAACATAATCAAGATATTTAGAAAATGCTATTAGATCTTTAGCAATTTGAATACATAATTCCCTTGTTGGACATAATACTATTGCTTGTACGTGTTTTATTTTTGGATCTATTTGTTGAATAATAGGCAATCCAAAAGCAGCTGTTTTCCCTGTGCCAGTTTGAGCTAGTGATATTAAATCTTCACTACTTGTTAAAAGATAAGGTATAGATTCTTTTTGAATAGGAGTAGGGGTTTCAAATCCCATTTCTTGAATAGATTTAAGTAATTCTTTATTGACACCGATATCTTTAAAATTTACCATAAAATTTTGTTAAAGTGTGCAAATGTCGACTATTTAATTGGTTATTATCATATTTTTACCCCTTTAATTTTAATCATGAAGAAAATATTTATTACTTTCTTTATCCTTATAATTCCATTTATAATATCTTGTAGTGATGATACTGACGGTCAGGATCTTACTGGGGTAGTAGATCCAACTGATTTTGATATTCCTGATTGGACTACAGAAACTCATAGTAATGATGCAGATCTTGATTATACTGAGGTATATGATAATGATAATACAGTAAGGCGGTTAGATATTGTATTTACTAGTGATGATTGGCAATTAATGTGGGATGATATGACAGATATTTATGGGCCTTTTGGTCAGGGAGGTGGCGCAGGAGGTGGATTTTCAAATGAAAATCCTATTTTCAGACCTGCTGACATTTATTATAAAGGAATACAATGGTATAAAGTAGGAGCTCGTTTTAAAGGAAATTCAAGTCTTTCATTTTCTTGGAGAAATGGTATTGGCAAATTTTCTTTTAAATTAGATTTTGATGAATTTGAAGACACGTATCCACAAATTGATAATCAAAGATTTTATGGTTTTAAGCAATTCAGCTTAAAAAATAATTTTGATGATAAATCTGAATTAAGAGAAAAGGTGGCCTCAGATATTTTTAGAGAATCTGGCATTCCATCTGCAAGAGTTCAATTTTATGAAGTGTACGTTGATTTTGGAGAAGGCTCTACCTATTTTGGTCTTTATACAATGGTAGAGGAGCCTGATGACACACTGATTGAGACTCAGTTTAGTGATGATGATGGGAACCTGTATAAACCTGAAGGTAATGGGGCAAGCTTTGCTTATGGCACATTTAATCCCATGTTTTTTGAAAAGCAAACTAATGAGGATGACTCTGATTGGAGTGATATCCAATCTGTTTTTGCAGCTTTGCATAATGATGATAGAATTAATAATCCATCTGCATGGAGAGAAAATTTAGAAGAAGTTTTTGACACAGAAACATTCCTTAATTATTTAGCAGTTAATACAGTAATTCAGAATTGGGACACCTATGGTAGAATGACCCATAATTATTATTTGTATGGAAACCCTGACAATGATAATATTTTAACATGGATACCCTGGGATAACAATGAAAGCTTACAGTTTGGAAAAATGGGTGGATCTTTACCAATTAATTTTAATGGCCTATCAGATGAGTGGCCACTAATAAGATATTTGTATGATGATCCTGTATATAGAGATGTGTATGACGGTTATGTTGCTAATGTGATTAATAATGCTTTTGAGACAACATATATTCAATCGGTATACTCAAATTATTCAGCATTAATAGAGTCTTCTGTTCTTAGCGAACAAGAGGGATATACTTTTTTAGAATCAGCTAGTGATTTTCAAAATGCAGTTTCAGAATTACACGTTCATGCTCAAACCAGAGCAATTATTGCGAACAATTATCTAGACTAGAAAATTATTTTTTAATAATTTTTTGAGTATATGTATTATTGATTCGCATAAAATAGATGCCAGCATTTAATTTGGATATATTTAATTCTTGTGAGGAATAATTGTTATGCTCAAAAACTATGCACCCCTTAATATCAAATATGATTAAATCAAATGGTTCACTGTAATTATTAAATAAAATTATTCCCTCTGTTGGATTTGGATAAAAATTTAGTTTGTTTTGATCAACTGAATTTAGGCCTAGCGCAGCATCAGTTATCTTGTAAATACCACCATATATAGAAGCTACATATAGCTCTCCATCTATATCTTCTCCAAAAGTCACCCATGCTCCAGTTGCATTTGGACTATCTAAATACATATCCCAGGAATCTGATGAAGAATTATGTGAAAGCATGCCAATTTCTTGGCTACAATAATCAGCAAAGAAATACACCCCATTCATTCCACTAATTTGACTTCCCCTATAAATATATCCTCCAGTTATTGAACATTTATAGAACCCGCTATTATTGTGAGAATATTCCCCAATAGGAAAAGTTAATGTACTCGAATCTGGACAATTAGAACTTGTATTATAAGTAGAATTCCCCTCATAACATCTCCATCCGTAATTTAAACCTCCAGGATCATTTGTTGTCAAGTTAATTTCTTCCCATGTATTTTGTCCTACATCAGCTATCCATAAATCTCCATTGTTATCAAAAGAGAATTTCCAAGGATTTCTTAGACCACTTGCCCATATTTCATCTCCGTATGGATTATCATTTGGGATAGCATACGGAGAACCATTATCAACATCTATTCTAAGCATTTTCCCTAATAGAGAATTTAGATTTTGAGAATAATTATTTGGATCACCTCCACTTCCTCCATCTCCCATTCCTATATACAAATATCCATCAGGGCCAAAATTAATACAACCACCATTGTGATTGCTATATGGTTGATCAATAGTTAAAAGTATTGTTTCATTGGTATTTGCTATATCAGGATTTGAACTTACGCTATATTTAGCAATAACTGTATCACCGCTGTTATTTGTATAGTTAACAAAGAAATATGGACTTGAAGGATAATTTGGATGAAATGCTAGTCCAAGCAACCCCCGTTCATTAGCATTACTAGAAACCTCATTTCTAATATCTAAAAAGGGAGTTGAATTAACTGTGCCGTTTGAATTTAATATTTTTATTTCTCCAGGTTGCTCAACAATAAATAATCTATCATCCCCTGCATGTTTAATTTCAACGGGATCATCAAACGATGGCCCAAAACTCTCTAGAGTAACATTTTGAGAATAGATATTATTAAATAATAATAGCATACAGAGAATTAAGATTTTTTTCATTTTTAAAATTTATAAATAGTTCATGATTTTTTTAGTTGCTCCTTTATTTTCTAAAATAAAACTAGAATTTATTAGCCCAATTTTATCAGCTGCTAATTTATTTTCAGTTAAATTATCTACATAATCTTTAAATTCCTGATTATTTTTAACACTAAACATTCCACCAAGGCTTATCATTTTTTTAGCTTCTGAGAATTTAGAGTAATTTTTGCCAATTATAATTGGAATTCCAAATGCTGCAGCCTCTAATGTGTTATGCAAACCAGAAGTTCCCATTCCACCACCAATATATGCCATGTCTGCATATTTATATAATCTTGCCAGAATTCCAACATTATCAATTATCAGCACATTGCTATTATTATTCTTTTTAGAAAACTCTGAATATAATGTTGAAGTTTGTGATATTGATTCTCTTAGCTTACTTATTTTTTGTTTATTTATTTCATGTGGTACAAGAATGAATTTAAGACCTTGTTCACATGAATTAATATAATTAACTAGTATTCTTTGATCTTCTTCCCAAATACTACCAGCAACTAGGCATAATTTATTTCCTTTAAATTCTTCTATGAACTCTATCGATTCATCTTTATTTATTGTGTCATATACTCTATCAAATCGAGTATCTCCACATAGATATGTATTATTATGCCCTAAGTTTTGAATTATTTTCTTTGATTCTTCATTTTGAACTAAAATATAATCAAATTTTAAAATGCTATTAGATAAGAAGTTAAAAGGCCATGAAAATTTAAGTTGCCCTTCTCTAAATATTCCGCATATCAATGCAGACTTAATATTATATTTTTTAATATATTTTATATAGTTTGGCCAGATTTCATTTTTTACAAAAACTACTAGTTTTGGGTTTATGGTAGTTATAAATTTTTCAGCATTTCTATTAGAATCAATGGGAAGATAAATGACTAAATCTGCAATGCTGGATGCTTTTTTTACTTCATATCCGGAAGGAGACAGGAAGGTTAATATAATTTTATGATCAGTATATTTCTCTTTCAGCATTTTAAATACTGGGAGCCCTTGCTCATATTCACCCAGGGAAGAGCAATGTGCCCAAATGACCTTATCATTTTCATTAACTAAAGATTGAATTTTATTAAAGGACTCCCTTCTTCCAATTACTCCAAGTCTAATTTTCCTATTAAATCTAGATAAGATCCTAATAAGGATTTCTGTTATGTCAACTAATAAATTATAAATAATCTTAATAATATTTTCAGCTAAAGTACATTACTTAATATAAATATTTAATTTTTATATAAAATAATCATCTAAAATAAATTCCTATATTAGTTAATTCATACTAATCTAAAAAGAATAAAAATGACAAGGATTGCAACCATATGTTTAGCTTTATTTACTTCAGTGTTATTTTCTCAAAACACATATATTCAATGCGGTAAATTAATTGATACCAAGAAAGGCAAAATCTACAGCAACAAAACAATTATAGTTTCAAATGATAGAATTGTTGAGATTAAAAATGGTCATGTAACTTCAACTGATTCAGGCGATACTACAATTGATTTAACAGATGCTACAGTAATGCCTGGATTTATAGATCTGCATGTGCATATTGAAAGTGAGTATAACCCTCAAAAATATTTAAATGCGTTTACTGCTAATGAGGCTGATCTTGCTTTTAATTCACTTGAATATGCAAATATTACATTAATGTCAGGATTTACAACAGTAAGAGATTTAGGAGGATCAGGTGTAAATATATCATTAAGAAACGCAATTGAAAAAGGGAAGGTTGTTGGTCCGAGAATTTTTACTGCAGGTAAATCAATAGGAACAACAGGTGGTCATGCAGACCCAACAAATGGAAGAAAAAAATCAATGCAAGGTGATCCTGGCCCAATAGAAGGTGTAATTAATAGCGTTGATGATGCAAAAAAAGCTGTAAGGCAACGATATAAGGATGGTGCAGATAATATTAAAATTACTGCTACAGGCGGGGTGATGAGTATAGCAAAAAATGGACAAAATCCTCAATTTACCTTAGAAGAAATTAAATCAATATGTGATACAGCCAAGGATTATGGTATGATTATCGCAGCTCATGCCCATGGAGATGAAGGAATTAGAAGAGCAATAATTGGAGGGGTAACAACTATTGAGCATGGAACATTAATGAGTGAAAGCAGTATGGAATTAATGAAGCAATATGGAACTTACTATGTGCCTACAATTACTGCTGGAAAGGAAGTTGCAGAAAAAGCAAAAATACCAGGATATTATGATGATCTTGTAGTCCCAAAAGCATTAGCTATTGGTCCTCAAATTCAGTCTACATTTAAAAAAGCATATGCTAAAGGAGTTAAAATAGCATTTGGTTCTGATGCGGGTGTTTTTCCTCATGGTAAAAATGCTAAGGAATTTGGATATATGAATGAAGTTGGTATGCCTGTAATGGAATGCCTACAGTCGGCAACAATTACTAATGCTAGTATTCTAGGCTATGCTGATGAATTAGGTCAAATAAGTCCAGGATTTATTGCTGATATTGTTGCAACAAGTGATGATCCTATAGAAAATGTTTCAACATTGGAAAATGTAATATTTGTAATGAAAAATGGAATAGTATATAAGAATTAATCTATTTACTCTTAAAACTCATAAGTAGAATCAGTGTCATTCCAATAGTAACTGACAAATCGGCTATATTAAAAATACCTGTTTTAAAAATTCCGCCAAGATCAATAAAAAGAAAATCGGTTACTGATCCATAGAGAATTCTGTCGTAAATATTAGCAATTCCTCCTCCAATAATAAAGCAAAACCCAATTAGTGAAATTTTATCAATTTGCTTATCTCTGTAAACATAAACCATTATACATATTAGTACAATTACGGGAAGAATAAGTAAAAAAATTATTTTTATAAAAGGAGAAAAATCACTTCCCATTCCTAGAAATGCACCACTATTTTCAACATTTGTTAAAATAAAGTAATCTCCTATTAATTTTATCTCGGAATATTGATCAACATTCTGACGAATTAAAAATTTACTCAGTTGATCCAATAAGATACTTACAACAATAAGAATAGTAATTGAAATATTTCTATTTTTTCCTATCATAATTAACTTGATAATGAAGACGCCTCTACATTACCATTGATTTTACGTGTTAATCCCTGCAATACTTTACCTGGCCCCAGCTCAATAAAATTCTTTGCACCATCAGCTGCCATTTTTTGAATTGACTGGGTCCATTTAACAGGAGACGTTAATTGAGCTATTAAATTTTCTTTTATTTTCATCTGATCAGAAACTGAAAATGATGTTACATTTTGATATATTGGACATATAGGCTTACTAAATGTAGCGGTGTTAATGGCATTTTCTAATTCCTGTTTTGCTTCTTCCATTAGGGGTGAATGGAAGGCTCCTCCAACTGGCAATACTAGAGCTCTTCTTGCCCCTTGTTCTCTTAATTTTTCACAAGCTAGATCGATGGCTTTAATTTCACCTGAGATGACTAGTTGTCCTGGACAATTATAGTTTGCAGCCACGACCACCCCTTCAGTGCTCTTACATATATTTTCCACTACACTATTCTCTAATCCTATAACAGCAGCCATTGTCCCAGGATTATTATCACACGCCTTTTGCATAGCTTTTGCTCTAGCGGAGACTAGCTTTAGCCCATCCTCAAAACTAAGGGTATTATTTGCTACTAGTGCGGAAAATTCTCCTAGAGAATGTCCAGCAACCATGCCCGGGTTAAAACTATTTCCTAGAGTTTTAGCTAAAATTACTGAATGTAAAAAAATAGCAGGCTGAGTCACTTTAGTTTGTTTTAAATCTTCTGCAGATCCATTAAACATTATGTTAGTAATCTCAAATCCTAATATATCGTTAGCCATTTCAAAAAGATCTTTTGCCAATGGAGAATCATTATATAAATCTAACCCCATCCCAGAATGTTGTGCACCTTGGCCAGGAAATATGTACGCCCTCATATTATTAAATATAGTTTAAATTATTTTTTTTCATATGTTTCGTATGTAAATGAATGGTCATGTTTTTCGTCCATATCATGAAATGTTTTAGAAACAAGATTCCAATCATTTAAATTTAATTCTGGGAAAAAAGCATCACCCTCAAAGCTACTATGAACTCTTGTAAGCTCTATTTTATCTACAAGATTAATGCCAAGTTTATAAATTTGACCACCACCAATTATATATGGATTAAGATCATTTTTGCAAATTTCTATTGCATCTAAAATATTATTTACAACAATTACTTCATCAGGAACTTCTAAATTCTTTTTATTAGATATTACTATATGTGTTCTGTTTGGAAGAAGGCTAGGGAATGTATCATATGTTTTTCTCCCCATAATTATATGGTGCCCTGATGTAAGTTTTTTAAATCTTTGTAGATCATCTGGAAGGTCCCAAATAAGTTTATTATTTTTTCCAATTGCATTATTTTCTGATGCAGCAACAATTATAGTCAAACAATTTTTTTTAGATTCCATAATATTATTTAGATGGCTACATCTCCTTTTATATGAGGATCTGGATCGTAGTTGATTAATTTAAAATCTTCAAAGCTAAAATTAAATATATCAGTAATTTTTGAATTAATCTCTATAGTTGGCAGTTGTTTTGGAGATCTAGTTAACTGTAATTTTAATTGATCAAAATGATTAGTATAAATATGAGCATCTCCAAATGTATGTATAAAGTCGCCAGGCATGTATCCGCATACTTGAGCAATCATTAAAGTAAAAAGTGAGTATGATGCAATATTGAAAGGAACACCTAAAAAGATATCTGCACTTCTTTGATAGAGTTGACATGACAATTTTCCATCATTTACATAAAATTGAAAAAACGCATGACATGGAGGTAGAGCTGCTTTACCTTGTGAAACATTTTCACTAAATGATTTTGAGGTGTTGGGGAGAACAGATGGATTCCATGCTGATACAAGCATTCTTCTACTATTAGGATTTTTCTTTAAATTATCAATTAGCTCTTTTATTTGATCAATATTATCCCCATTCCAATTTCGCCATTGAAATCCATAAACAGGGCCTAAATCTCCATTTTCATCAGCCCATTCATTCCATATTTTTACGCCATTTTCGTTTAGATATTTTATATTAGTATCCCCTTTAAGAAACCAAAGTAGTTCATATATAATTGATTTTAAATGCAATTTTTTTGTAGTAAGCATTGGAAATCCTTTGCTTAAATCAAGTCGCATTTGGTAGCCGAAGACACTCTTAGTTCCAGTGCCAGTTCTGTCTTCTTTAAAATCTCCTTTTTCTAGAACATGTTTTACAAGATCTAAATATTGTTTCATATAAAAATATTATGCCTGATAAAAATAAAAATTGATATATAAGAGAAATAATAAAAGCTTTAAAAGTTATTAACTTTTTACCCAATTATCATACCCGCAATAGTAGCAGATAATAGTGATGCAATTGTTCCCCCAATTAATGCCTTGAACCCAAATTTAGATAGATTTTTTCTTTGACCTGGCGCCAGCGATCCAATACCCCCAATTTGTATTCCAATCGAAGCAAAATTAGCAAAGCCACAAAGCATATAGGTAGCTATAATTATTGATTTTTGATAGTTTAGATGAATAAGATTGGAAGCCTGTTTTAGGTCAGCCAGTTGAATATATCCAATAAATTCACTTGCTACTATTTTTATTCCAAGCAGTTGCCCCATTAATGTTATATCTTCCGTAGCAACTCCAATTATCCACATAAGTGGAGCAAGTAAATATCCTAAAATAAGTTCAATAGACAGGGCTTCATAAACAGTGTTATTACTGATCCAATCATTTATTTGAATAAGATTTCCAAATGTCTCCAGCATATAGTTCCCCATTGCAATAAATGCTATGAAAACAAGAAGCATTGCACCAATATTTGCTGCTAATTTCAA
>Ga0208411_1001663_pt1 | contig 14589 bp, 14 predicted proteins | sample ETN01SmetaG_4_FD_185793 | JGI IMG/M metagenome (GOLD analysis project Ga0208411, IMG submission 185793) | Marine microbial and viral communities from oxygen minimum zone, Eastern Pacific Ocean - ETNP2014F12-01SV261 (SPAdes) (version 2) | ecosystem: Environmental > Aquatic > Marine > Oceanic ...
CATCAGATTTTATCATTAGCGCTGGGAGCGAAAACATATAAACTAAAATTTGGACATCGGGGGATCAACCATCCAGTAAAGAATCTGGAAACCGGAACAGTGGAGATCACCAGCCAGAACCACGGGTTTGCGGTAAACTTAGATAGTCTCCCAAATAATGTGATACCTACTCATTTAAATCTTAATGACAACACCTCTGAGGGGATTCAATGTAAGGACATTCCGGCGTTTTCAGTGCAATACCATCCGGAATCCAGTCCCGGACCACATGATTCCCGATACCTGTTTCAGCAGTTTATGGAAATGATGGAGGAGTTTTCCCAATGAGTTATGGTTGGGGTGGAAGTTTACAAGGGAGTTTTATCAATACCAGTTCAGCACCGGATTGAAAGATGAATATTTGTCGGAGTAACAGAAATGCCCAAACGAAGTGATCTAAAATCCATTTTAATTCCCGGCGCTGGCCCCATCGTCATCGGGCAGGCGTGCGAATTTGACTATTCCGGTACTCAAGCTGCCCGGGCGCTTAAAGAAGAAGGTTATCGCGTCATCCTGGTAAATTCTAATCCGGCAACCATTATGACAGATCCTGACTTAGCTGATGCCACCTACATTGAGCCCATCACTTCGGATTATGTTACAGCCGTAATTGAAAAAGAGAAGCCAGATGCCATTTTGCCCACTGTCGGAGGTCAGACTGCGCTTAATCTGGTAATGGAGCTTCATCAGAAAGGGATTCTGAATAAGAATGGTGTAAAACTGATCGGCGCTCAGGTAGATGCCATCGAAAAAGCAGAAAATCGTGAAAGCTTCAAAGAAGCCATGGATGCTGTAGGTATAGAAACGGCAAAAGGTGGATTTGTCCATTCTTGGGAGGAAGCTGACGAATTGCTTAATACAATAAATTTTCCCATCATTATTCGTCCATCCTTTACGCTGGGAGGTACGGGTGGGTCTGTTGCTTACAACAGTGAAGAGTTTCAGGAATTGCTGGAGAAAGGACTTAGCGCCAGCCCCATAACTGAAGTACTGATGGAAGAATCACTGCTTGGATGGAAGGAATTCGAACTGGAAGTCATCAGGGACAGAGCGGATAATGCCATTATCATCTGTTCCATAGAAAATGTTGATCCCATGGGAGTACACACCGGCGATTCAGTAACAGTAGCGCCGGCTATGACACTCACGGACAAAGAATACCAGAAGATGCGAAATTGGGCTATACTTTGCCTTAGAACTATAGGAGTGGAAACGGGCGGATCAAATGTACAGTTTGCCGTTAATCCTAACGATGGTCGTATGATTATTATTGAAATGAATCCAAGGGTAAGCCGCTCCTCTGCTCTAGCCAGTAAAGCAACCGGATTCCCAATTGCGAAGGTAGCAGCAAAACTCGCAGTTGGTTATACGTTGGATGAACTTCCTAACGATATAACCGGTAAAACTTTAGCTGCATTTGAACCGACCATCGATTATGTTGTGACGAAAATTCCTCGTTTCGATTTTGGTAAATTCCCTTCTGCTTCAGGCCGTTTAGGTGTACAGATGCAGAGCGTGGGAGAGGTGATGGCGATTGGACGAACATTTCGAGAAAGCTTGCAAAAAGCTTTTAGATCACTTGAAGTTGGACTGGATGGATTGGAACCGAAACCACCGGCTGAAGGTGACATGGATGTGAGTCGAGCAAGGCCATTGGATATGTCCACTTTGCGGTACGCCTCAGCTTTTCGATTGCTGAAAGTGCGTCAAGCTTTTCTGGAGGGTGAATCAGTTGATGATGTCTTCAATGTGACGAAGATTGATCCATGGTTTTTACACCATATTGAACAAATAACTTCTATGAGTAATGTTGAGACATTTCATGAAATATCTTTACGTGAATTAAAACAGAATGGTTTTTCTGATAAGCAAATAGGAAGAATGTTTGGAGAAAACGAATTAGAAGTCCGTAAAAGACGAAATGAAGAGAATGTTCATCCTTCCTACAAAGTTGTCGACACTTGTGCCGCCGAATTTGAAGCACAAACGCCGTACTGTTATTCTACTTACGATGAAGAAAATGAAATAGCTCCGCTGGCCGGTAAAAAGATTATGATACTTGGCGGCGGGCCCAATCGGATCGGGCAAGGGATTGAATTTGACTATTGCTGTGTTCAGGCGGTTTTCGGCCTTCAAGACCTTGGATACAGAACTATCATGGTGAACTGCAACCCTGAAACAGTAAGTACAGATTTCGACTTAGTAGATCGCCTCTACTTCGAGCCGGTTACATTTGAAGATGTGTTAAACATCGTAGAATTTGAAAAGCCGGACGGAGTGGTGGTACAGTTTGGTGGGCAGACACCTCTGAAAATTGCCAAGGATTTGGCGGATGCCGGCGTACCCATTATAGGCACCTCACCGGAGAGTATTGATCTTGCTGAAGATCGGGAGAAGTTCGGCACCATTCTGGATAAGCTTAAAATTACCTGTCCCAAGTACGGTACAGGCAGAACGCTCGAAGAGGTTGTTGTTGCTGCAGAAGGGATCGGATTTCCTGTATTGGCACGCCCCAGTTACGTGTTAGGAGGGCGAGCTATGGAAATCGTCTATTCAAAAGAACAGCTAATTGATTACATCGCCAGGTCTGCAGATGTAACAGAAGGACACCCAATTCTGATTGATGAATTTTTAGAAGATGCTTTTGAGTTTGATGTAGATGCCCTGTGCGATGGTGAGACGGTTCACATTGGTGGAATCATGCAGCATATTGAAGAAGCCGGTATTCATTCCGGAGACTCTGCTTGCGTGTTGCCACCCTATCGAATTACCAGCCGTGCCATGGAAGATATCGTTCGGATTACGAAATCCCTCGCCTTGGAATTGAACGTGAAAGGACTTATCAACCTTCAATTTGCTTTCAAAGATAAGCAGGTCTATGTGCTGGAAGTGAATCCGAGAGCCAGCAGGACGATTCCCTTTGTGAGCAAAGCGACGAATGTTCCATTAGCACGGATAGCGGTGAAATTAGCAGTAGGTGAAAAATTGAAAGATATGGATTTGAAGCCGTGGGACGATATTAGACATATTGCAGTTAAAGAAGCAGTACTTCCTTTCAATAAATTCCCGGAAGAATCTATTTTCTTGAGTCCGGAAATGAAATCTACAGGGGAAGTGATGGGAATATCGTCCACATTTGGAGGTTCATTCCGACGAGCGACCATTAGCGCTGGCAACGCAATACCAGAAAGCGGACAACTGTTTATTTCAGTCAATGATCAGGATAAAATGAATGCGATTCCGATTGCCCGAGATCTATTTGAGATGGGTTTCAACATTACAGCCACGTCTGGTACAGCACGGGAATTGAAGCGTAACGGCATTCCGGCTAAGTCCATATTTAGAGTGGGGGAAGGAAGACCGAATGTGGTAGATGGAATCAAGAATGGGGAGATTCAATTGGTGATCAATACACCCCTGGGGGAGCAATCCAGATACGATGAAGAAGCCATCGGACGAACGTGCATTCAGAAAGGGATCATGGCGATCACTACACTTTCAGCGGCTGAAGCGGTAGTGAGAGGAATTCGGACACAGATGCGTAAAAGATTATTAGTAAGAAGTCTCCAAGATTATTTTCGAATTACTGATTAATTCAAAACTAACCTATTGCTTCAAAATAGTGGGAGTAAGTTCCCTAATATATACCCGATAACGATTCCTACTAGTACTGATAGTGTCAGAACTCGAGAATTTATAACCTGCCTTGTATACCCTTTTTTGATTGCCAGTATGGATATAAAATAACCCAGAGCATTTACGAGCCAGAAGAAGGGGATGGAGAGAACATTTACAATTAAAGGTCCAATGACAGGTATCATAGCAATAAGTGCCGCCAAACCGGCTAATGCCTTTGTGAGAAGAGCCAAGATTAAGGTGACAAAAGCTATAATCTCTTTTGGCACTTCCAGGAAAATAAGAATGGGAATAAGGAGAAGAACAAGTACCAAAGCGATAAACATCCCTTTTCGCTCTTTGAATGTTTTTCTGGTTTTATTTTGATTTTTCTGTTCCATAAAATATCTCCTATTATAAAATCATATTCTCAATTTGAAGAACTCATTTCTGGTTACATACTATTGAGTTCTTCCTTTCCATTGAACGGGAAGTAATGGACCTAAAGCACCGAACATTACAATATATAAACTGTGCCAGACTTCGGCTAGAAAAAATGGGACCGGAGAAAATTGTCTTTGCATGAGACGGCTTGTAAGACCGAGAATAATTCCATCTGCCATTATTTTGATGAACCAAGGTAATAACCATTCTGCCCTCAATGTCCATATTGCTGCCACTTGTCCTGTTAAAACCGACAGGTTAACGGCCCAGAGAAAGGGGAGCATTAGCCGAAAAATAAACCCTGTTTCCTGCATTCCGTAATAAATAAACCCTTTAGATGCAAATCGTAGTCTCTGACGGATGAACATGCCAACTGTAGGAGGTGGAGGACTCGAAACCGTTGCTTCCGGTATCAGAATGTTCTTTATTATCCACCCTCTGTTTGCCAATTTATGCATGAGAAGGTCGTCATCCCCCGAAAGCACTCCTTTTGTCTCACCGTAACCGCCTACCTCATCGAATGCTTTCCGTCTGACAGCAAGATTCCTACCGCTGCAGGACAGAGGTATTCCTCGAGACATTGCCCCGGTAGAAAGAGCATCTTGAGCCACAGAATCAAGGCGGAGCATTTCTCCCAGAATTCCAGAGTTGGGTGATTCAAGTGGGCTGGGACCTGCGACCATTCCTATCGTATCATCTTCAAAACGGGAAATCATCGTGGTAATCCACGATTGCTTTACGGTGCAATCTCCGTCAGTGAAAAGCAGAATATCTCCACTTGACACTTCGACAGCACTGTTAAGTGCCCATTTTTTGGGAGCCCAACCATTGGGTACCTGGTCGATTGTAATGTATTTGATTCGATCATCTTTTTCACACTTCTCAGAAATGATTGTGCCGGTGGAATCAGTTGATCTGTCATTCACTACAATGATCTCAAATTTGTCAAAAGGATAATCCTGATGCCTTAACTGTTCCAAAAGTTTTCCAATTGTGTTCTCTTCATTTCGAACAGCGATGAGTATGGAAACTTTAGGGTTCCAGACAGTCTTCCCCTCGACGTCACTTTTGTCTTTCAGTAGAAGACCCATGGCAAACCAGATCAACAATAGAAAATAGAGAGTGGTGATGATTGTGAGCAAAATCATCGGGTTTGTCTCCCCCCCCACGGAAGCAAATTACCAAAGAAACTGAGAAGTCCCATAAAAGCAACATAAGGAATTTGCAGAAAGAACCACAATAGAAAGACAAACCTAAGTTCTTGACGATTGAAGATTGTTGTCCCTTTAAACATAACTGCTCCCTCAACAATGAGTTTTGCCAACAAGCCTAATAAGATCATGGACAGAGCAGGATTGTTTAATAACATGAATGGGAAGATACACGAAAGGAGATTAGCCAAAAATGTTACTACAATAATGCCGAAGAAAAGTGGGTCTGTTTTCCATACTAAAAGCGTATCTGCTGCCCATCGGATTCGTTGTGTGATAAAGCCCCATAAAGTATCCTGAGGAGTACTTTTCACAAAACTGTCCGGATCTTGGGAAAAGACAATTTGCCACGATGTTTTCCGCTTAATCTGCTGCATTAACAATGTATCGTCTCCGCCAACTTGCGAAGCAAATGCAGAAAATCCGCCCACTTCATCGAATGCCTTTCGTCGGTAACCTATATTCTGACCTGTGCATGCGTAAGGATCTCCAAGTGCGGCAGATCCTCGAGCGGCACTCAAGAGCATTAGGAAGTCCAACGCTTCCAATTTCTGAGTGATTGTGTTCACAGGAGAAGCCTCAGAGTAACCGATTACCATCCCCACATCCTCCGTAAAAGAGGAAACCATTGATGCAATCCAGTTGGTAGAAACAGTGCAATCCGCATCGGTTAATAGAAGTATTTCTCCTTGAGATTTACGGATGCCGAGATCGAGAGGACGTTTTTTATATCGAAGAGAAGATTCAACACCTTCACTGCTCAAGAGTTGGAGATTAGGAATATAACCAATGAAATCGTTGACTATTCTTACTGTATCATCAGAAGACTCATCATCAACTACAACAACCTCATAGGAATCTGCCGGATATGTCTGTTTCGTCAAATCACTTAGAATGCGACCAATATTCTTCATCTCATTTTTTGCAGGAATAACAATTGAAACAAAGGGCTTTTGGTCTGATTTCGCCCACTCTTTTTTGAACAAACCGGCAAAAAAGAACAGAAGTGCGGCGCAGTAAAGGCCGATGATAACTAGGAATAGTGTCCCCAGCAAAATTCTCTAGATTGTATGAAGTAGTGAGTTAGCGATAATGAAATAGAGCAGGATACCGAGAACGTCTGTAGAAGTAGTAACAAAGGGCCCTGAAGCAATAGCCGGATCTACATCTACCTTTCTAAGTAAGATGGGTACCAGTGTACCAATGGATGTAGCTATCAGCATAGAGGCAAAGATTGCCAGGCCTACAACCAGTCCAAGCTTCATCGGTTCTTCGATATCGATGAATTTGAAATAGGCAACAATTCCAAGGAGGATTCCATAAAAGACTCCAAGTAAAACTCCGACTCCAATTTCCTTTAGAATAACCTTACTCGCTTGTGCCAGCTGCACTCTGCCTGTAGCGATACCACGGATGATGATTGTAGATGACTGGGTGCCAATGTTACCGCCCATGCCCACAATTACGGGAATAAAAGCTGCCAGTGCAACTATGCTTGTAAGCATCTCTTGATACCAGCCAATAATATAGACTGCAGCAGTTCCGCCGATCCAGCTGGCAAAGAGCCACGGAAGGCGCAGTCGAGCATTTTCCCATGTAGATTTCATCAAAATTTCGCGATCTTTACCAATCCCAGCCATCTGAAGGAAGTCCTCTGTTGCCTCTTCCCGAATGACATCCACCACATCATCCACAGTTACAATTCCCAAGAGTGTATTATCTGCATCAACTACAGGGATAGCCAGCAGATTGTATCGGGACACCTGACGGGCAACTTCTTCCTGATCTGTATCCGTTGTAACTGCAACCACATTCGTTAGCATAAATGATTTCAAGGTTGAGTTGGGAGGAGCGACGACAAGATCACGCAGGGAGACAACGCCCGTTAGTTTTTCTTTTTCGTCTGTAACATAAAGATAGAATACCATTTCAGCATCTTCCGATGACTGTATATTAGTAACAGCTTCAGCAGCGGTCGTATTTTCAGACAAGGAGAAAGGATCTACAGACATGATACCGCCTGCCGTGTCTGGAGCGTACGACATAAGTTCTTCAAGCTCTTCTGATTCCTCGCTGTCGAATGCTTTTAGTACACTGTTTGCCTTTTCTTCCGGTAACAGGTTTAAAATATCAGCCCGGTCATCAGCACTTACTTTCTCCAGAAGGATTACCACCGCACTGGCATCGAGAGGTTCCAAGAGCGCCTCCACAATGGATTCGTCTAACTCTGGCAGAAATTCTCCGACGGTCTCTGTCTTTTGAATGACTGTGAACACCTGCTGTCGTTCCTCATCAGAAAAGTGGCGGAATAAAAGTGCAAGGTCAGCAGGATGTGTTTTTATTGTCAATTTCTCCAGGTTTGTACGAGCCCGCCTGCGGAGAAGTCTTCTGAAGGTGTCCAAAAGAACATTAACTTCAGCGTGAAGCATCTCAGATCTATTATTTTGCATTGCATTCATGACATTGGCTCCAACTGAGTGGAAGATTTTTTTACGGCACTGTCGAATCGAATGTATCCTTGATATATCAAACCGATAGCTAACAGGAGGATTATTGGGTGAACATGTCCATTCCAACTGTACCACGGTTCAGCTTTATGCCCCCAGTTTGCAAAAACCATAGCTAAGGCATTGTTAATTGCGTGAAGTATCATGCCGGGGAAAACAGAATTAGTTTTCCATGCAAAATATCCAAGAAGAACACCAAGAAAATAGATTTGGATAGTCCACCATAAATTAAAGTGGATAACAGCGAAAAAGAGAGCAGTTACTAAAACGGCCTTGGTTACATCTCCCCATATTTTTTCTAGAAGCTGCTGTAAAAATCCTCGAAAAATCATCTCTTCAACAATAGCTGCCACAGCAACTCCCCCGACGAATAAAATGAACAGTGCTAACGGATTTTCCATTCTGACGTTTCCTAAAAGATCTAAGTAAAAGTCAGGCGGAGGGAGGATAATGCCTATTATTCGATCCAGTTCATCAACAACAAAAGTAATTCCGATGGAGAGTATAATTGTAGCTTGAATGACGGAAGAGGAAATCGGTTTGAGCCTGAAGACATCTCGCATGTTCATCTGTTTGCCATGGAGAAAGATAAAAACAGGGAGGAAAAGGAAAGCCTCGCCGACAAAAATGGAAAGAGATGTAACTAATTCTAGGTTAAAAAAGGGTTGTAAACCGAGGAGCAAAATGGCAGCCACTAATCCGGACACCAGTAGCGACAAAATTACAATGCCGAAGGCTGTTCCGACTGTAATCTGTGGGTTCATGGGTTTCCTGTTCCTGTATCATCTCATTTTATTTCAGAATAAGGCGAAAATTACGGTTTACTCCGTGGAAAACCAAACAGGGAGCGTCATGGCTTATCAAACAGAGTAAACAGTAGAATCCCCGCAGCAACAGCCACATTGAGTGAATCAGCTCCGGAATTACCGGGGATTGATATGATTTTATCGGCTAAAGCCTGAGATTTTTCCGAGACTCCATGGGCCTCACTTCCCATGACAAGACAGAAAGGATCGGAAATTTTCTTGAGTGACTTTAGCGGTTCTCCGTTTTGATCTGCTGCCACGATCTCGTGTCCAAGTTTCGTCAGCTCTTTTAGATTTGCTCGAGTATAGATGGAAAGGTTAAAGTGAGCTCCCATCCCTGCTCTCACGACTTTTGGATTGTAAGGGTCAACACATTGAAGTGACAGAGCAATGTGTTTTATCCCAAACCACCACGCAGTGCGAAGTATGGTTCCAAGATTCCCAGGATCGCTGATTTCCTCTAGATAGAGAAGAGATTCACCCCTTGATGAGCCAAGTTCAGCAGGTTTTGGAAGAGAAGCCACTCCAATAACTCCCTGATGATGTACTGTATCCGATAATTTCAGCAGTGTGTCAGCTGTTGTCTCTTCTGTAGGAATACCTTTTTGTACTGCAGACAGGATTAGGCTTTTTTGTAAATCATTTTGCTCATCCTCTGGTTGATGCCACAGTTTGGAGATTTTGACGCCTGCACTCAAAGCCTCCTCAAGAAGTCGCACTCCCTCCAGGAGGTATTGACCGTGAAGCTTTCGATATTTCCCCTGTCGTAAACTAGTAAGACGCTTCAATTCTGTGTTGGATATCATGATGGTAAATCTAACTTGAATACTCGCCACAAAAAGAACAAAATAATTCATTGAAAGCGCTGATGTCTCCTCCTAAATTCCTTAATCAGTTTCATGCAAGAATATGTCTAAAGGCGTCACATCCAAAAAAGAAGATTATGCCCGTTGGTACACGGACGTAATTACCAAAGCCGAGATGGCTGATTATGGTCCTGTGAAAGGGACAATGGTCATTCGTCCGTATGGCTATTCCGTCTGGACCGGGGTGAAAGAAGCTTTTGATGGTCGATTTAAAGAGACGGGTCACGTCAATGCTTACTTCCCGCTATTTATCCCAAAGTCGTTTCTGAGCAAAGAGGCCGAGCACGTAGAAGGTTTTGCCAAGGAGTGCGCCGTAGTTACGCATCATCGTTTAATGGCTAATCCAAATGGAGAAGGACTCGTCGTTGACCCGGATTCCAAACTGGAGGAGGAAGTCATTGTCCGGCCCACATCAGAAACAGTCATTTGGTCAATGTACAAAAAATGGATTCAGTCTTATCGTGATCTCCCCATTCTCATCAATCAGTGGGCAAACGTAGTAAGGTGGGAAATGCGAACACGTCTGTTCCTCCGGACGACAGAATTTTTGTGGCAGGAAGGTCATACTGCCCACGCCACTCCCAAAGAAGCTGAAGAAGAAGCCCGCAGAATACTCGATATTTACCAAGAGGTATTGGAAAATGTGATGGCAATTCCTGTGCTAACAGGACTTAAAAGTGAAGCTGAGAAATTTGCGGGCGCTGAACACACTTACTGTATTGAAGCGATGATGAGTGATAAACGGGCACTTCAAGCAGGTACCAGTCATAATCTCGGACAGAACTTTGCTAAAGCATTTGATGTCACTTTTCAGACTGAGGATAATAAGCTGGAGCACGTTTACGCCACAAGTTGGGGAGTAAGTACGAGGCTTATAGGCGCACTTATCATGGTGCATGGCGATGAAAAAGGACTTCGCCTCCCGCCGGCCATTGCACCCCATCAAGTTGTTGTGATACCCATTGGTAAGAGCGACGAAGACATCTCAGCCATTCATGATTATTTGAGCTCAACCTTGACATCATTGAATGATGACGGTATACGAGTCCACGTTGACGATCGTTTGACCGTTTCACCCGGATTCAAGTTCAATGAGTGGGAGATGAAAGGTACTCCTGTGCGCCTTGAAGTCGGGGCTCGTGATATGGAAAAGGGGAGCGCAGTTGTTGTCAGGCGAGATACAGGAGAAAAGAGTTTTGTTGAGCGTGACAATCTTGTACAGGAGATCCCCAAGCTATTAGACGAAATCCAAAATGGACTGTTTCAGCAAGCACTTACTTTTCGCCAAGAAAATACAAATACTGTGGGGAATTACGAGGAATTCAAGGAGCTGATTTCAACTGAAGGCGGGTTTGTTCGCTGCGGTTGGGATGGAGAACCGGAGACCGAAGCTGCCATCCGGGAAGAGACCAAAGCTTCTATCCGTTTAATTCCTTTTGATGAGAATCCTGAAGGTATGACTTGCATCTACTCCGGAAAGCCTGCAAAACACGAAGTGATTTTCGCGAAGGCATATTAATATAAGGTTGTCACTTTTCTTTGACTTCAAAAATTATCTGAAAGCATGGCTCTTGAAATAACCGATACCGTTATTCTAAAAAGTTTCCCCTTCGGAGATACGAGCAAAATAGCTCGTTGCTATACTCGTGATTATGGGAAAATATCCGTAATTGGCAAAGGAGTAAGAAAGGGTAAAACCCTCCGAAGTGGTTATCTGGAACCGCTTAATCATCTCTCATTGGCATTTTATCAAAACCCTAGGCGTGAGCTCCAAATTTTTTCAAAAGCTGAGTTCATTAACATCTGGACAGCTATGAAACAAAACGTCAAGAAAATCTCTTATGGATTTGCTATCGTGGAACTTGTTGATAAAGGGGTCACCGGTGAAGAACCCCACGAGGCACTATTTGAACTTTTGTTGGAGACCTTAAATGCTGTTAACGATACTAAAGGAAATATCAATGTGATTTTCTGGTATTTTGAAATGAAATTTCTTTCACTACTTGGCTTCCGACCAAACTTATCTACCTGCCCCAATTGCGATGAAACTCTAAATGGTGGCGTATTCTCTAATGAAAAGGGTGAGCTTGTCTGCACAGATTGTCTGCAAATCGGGGGGAATACCGTTTCTTCACAATCTCATAAACTTCTGAGAAAGCTGAAGCGAGAGTCGCTTAAAGATGTCTTAAATCTACAACTAAAAAGAGGAGAAAGAAGTGAAGTAGGTGGTTTTTTGGACCGTTACCTCAGGTATCATATCGATGCCGTACAGAGCGTTCGATCTCTTAAAATAATGGGAAAGGTTCTGGCATGATTGACCCCGAACGAAAAATAAGTAGAGAAGGCTTCCGTTATGAAGCAGATGGTCCGTCGGCATGCTACATTATTCACGGTTTTACCGGCAGCACCTACGAGATGCAAGAGTTAGGAAAGTACATGGCATCCCAAGGAATCACAGCTGTGGCTGATATTCTTCCAGGTCACGGAACATCTCCCGATGATTGCAATTCAAAGGTCTATCAAGATTGGATTGATTCTGTACGAGATGGTTATGATCGTCTTTCTGCTGAAAAAGAAGAAGTTTTCGTTATAGGATTCAGCATGGGCGGAGCATTGACGCTGAATCTTGCAATTGAAAGAGACATTCCTGGGATTGTACTGTATGCTCCAATCATCAAGCATAAAAAGTGGACAGTTTATTTGACACCATTCGTGGCACCTTTTAAGGAGTATGAAGAAAAAAAACAATTTTATAAAAATGAAAAGAAAAAGCCACAAACATTTTATGGGTATTCAGTTTATCCAATGAAAGCTGTGGCTGAAGTGGTAAAACTTACTTGGCGGGTGAGAATGAAGTTAGGTCAGGTCACAAGCCCGACTCTCATCATGCACTCTAAAGCTGATATTGCTGTACCCTATGAAAACGGTCAGTATGTTTATGACTGGATTAATTCAGAAGACAAACAGCTGATTTCTTATGAGCATTCCGCACATGCACTCATGGCTGATTGTGATAAAATAAATGTATGGGAAGAGACAGCGAAATTTTTAAAAAGTCATTCTGGAGCGAAGTTGAGTGAGGTTTAGTTACCAAAACCACCGGTGGGATCAAAGTTCTCTGCGTCCATCTCTTTTCACAGATGCAATTAAACTTATTATTTCAATTAACTTTTTGATTTTCATCCTGCAGTATTTTTCTGGCATAGAAGAGAAGCTCTTTACGATTTTCGGGATAGTTCCAAGTAAAACTTTTGGAGAACTCATGTTGTGGCAGCCGTTTACGTACCTTTTTTTCCACGGTGGTATTTGGCATGTCTTAATCAATATGTTTGTACTCTGGATGTTTGGCTCGGAGTTAGAGAAGTATTGGGGAAAAAGAGAATTTCTGAGGTTCTTTTTTGTTACCGGTGTTGGATCAGGTTTAGTTACTGTCTTGTTTAGTTTGAGCTCATCCACTCCGGTTGTTGGTGCCAGCGGAGCCATCTACGGTGTACTACTTGCTTACGGTCTTATGTTTCCCAACCGGCTTGTGTATCTCTACTTTTTGATTCCTATTAAAGTAAAGTATCTTGTGATACTAATTGGTACCATAGCATTCTTTTCCAGCCTGAATCCGGGATATTCTAACATTAGCCATTTAACTCACTTGTCAGGGATGATCATTGGGTTTGTATATCTTCGTTCTAATCTAAGTTCTAATCTAAACTGGAACACAATTAACCACTTTGTGATACATCGGAAAAATGAAATAAAACGTCATTATAAAGATAAGAAGAATGAAAAACGTGAAGCTTTAAAACTCAAAGTGGATGCTGTTCTTGACAAGATCAATGAAAAGGGATACGATAGTCTCTCTAAGTCAGAAAGGGAATTTCTTTTTACAGCCAGCAAGAAGCTTTCTCAGGAAGAAGACAAGAACTGATCAGGCAGCTGTTTCCTTTTTTAGGGAAAGGACAGCGCTACGCAAAGCCAGCAATAAGAAGATCAGAGAAAATCCCCCATCCATATAGTAAAGCAGGTTTAAGAGCACAATCGCCCACCCCTGTCCCCAAACAGTCAACAGACTAAGCACCGGATACATCAGGATCAAAGCAGAATTGAAATACAAAAGCAATCTGATGATCTTCCAGTTACGTGCTATAAACAATAAAACAAAAGGTATCCAGAAATTACTGCCGAATGGAATACCAAATGTAGCGGTAGCCCCACTGTCTTTCAATACGATTTCTGTGGTACGGTTTGTTGGTTGAAAAATTTCAGCTCTTTCTTCTGCCAAACGGGTAAAAACAGGATAAACCACCTGTGTATTAAGACACACCCGCAACGGTCTGACAGCCCCTATGTACAGGGTGGCAAATACCGCTACGCTGAAGAGAAGTCGCCGGCAGAAAAGATTGTTTTCTGATCGCTGATGATTGTCCATATGTACCACAGGCCTAAAATTAAGGGATAAAAGAATACATAGGAACTTGCACTATGCACATTATTCCAATAATCCGGGTAGTAAACATTGGAGAGGGCTAAGACGGCAATGCGGAGAACATTGGCAAAGTACAGCAGCAAAAGACCACCTGCCAAAAGAAGCAGCCTTTCCCGAATGGGACCTGGATAGGCGATGATAAATCCTGTATAAATTCCCAGCAAATCCAGCCCGTTACAGTCGTTCAGGATTTCTACTCCCCTTGCGTTGAAGACATTGAGAATACGACCAGAAGATTCCACCTCCCAGCCACAAAGAGAGAGAGCATCGGCTGCCATGCGTACACCGGAAAAACTCATGAAAGTATCGAGCCTTCCATCCGGCAGGAGGATGTAGTCATACAGCAGATGCCAGACAGCGTAAACGGCTCCCGCTTTTAGCAGAAAAACGCTCAGTGGAGAAAGCGTAAGTTTATTTTTTACGTTTATCACGAAGCTTCTTTATAGCCAGTGCCCCACCTGCCGCCGCTAGAAGTCCCAAACCGCCAATGGGTGCCTGTGCGGGTGCGCCCGGGAAGTCTGGCTGGGCCATTACAACTGTGATTAAGGGTAACACAAATACAGCTATTCGAATTAGTCTTGTCATCATATCCTTCTCCTACTTCAACAAGGTCAATTTCTG
>Ga0208411_1001682_pt1 | contig 14457 bp, 13 predicted proteins | sample ETN01SmetaG_4_FD_185793 | JGI IMG/M metagenome (GOLD analysis project Ga0208411, IMG submission 185793) | Marine microbial and viral communities from oxygen minimum zone, Eastern Pacific Ocean - ETNP2014F12-01SV261 (SPAdes) (version 2) | ecosystem: Environmental > Aquatic > Marine > Oceanic ...
CTTCTAATTCATCAAAATCATCGTACTCATCCTCATATCCATCATCTATGTAAAAATTACGATAACCATATACCAAAACGCCTCCTAAAACTAATACCAAAGCTCCATAAAGAAACAAACTTGAATCCTCACTTGCTTCGGCTTCTGTTGCAACTATCTGAATAGAATGTATATTTGAAATTTGAGCATTCTGTTCATTATACATCCAAATATCCATATTGTAAGAACCAATATCTGCACTTGAAGGGATGGAAACGGTAACTGTTACTTGAACCTCTTGTGAAGGCAATAGGGTCAAAAATGAACCATAGGCTATGCCATTACCATTTTTATCCTTGAAAGAAAACCACCCATCAGCTAATTTATCACTAGGTTGTTTACCAGCAACCCCGAAATATATCCTCTTAGCTTCATTAACATCTGTGTTAGAAACAGTCAAAGTGCGTGCGACTGATTTACCTAAAGCTAATTTTAATTGAGGACTTGAACTACCAAGTATATTCCCACTTTGTTCTAAAAATACTTCGATAGTTGTTGTTATTGATTTTCCATCTGCTGAAGAGGTTACCTCTATCTCAACAAAGGTGTTAGTTCCAAGATAATCCTCACGTGGATTTAAGGTAAGAATTATGGAATCCATTTGTCCTTGAGGCAAAGAAGAAATTATACTTTTGTCAAAGGCTGAGCTAAATGCATTTTCAACAGAAATTGCTTTAACATTGAAATTGTTCTGATCGTTTCCTTCATTCATTATTGAAAAGGAAACATCTATAGATGCCCGATCTCTGATGATAAAACTATCACTACTATAGTCATAGGCTTCACTATCATCCTTGTTAATTATTACAGAAAAATCCCAGTTTGGCTCAGGTTCTTTAGCCGTTGTTACCAAAGTTACAGATTCAGAAATATCAGAATCTGAAGCTGCAGTTACTGTAACTTGTGTAGGGGATTCCTGACCATCTGAAGTTGATTCAGGTGGAGTTACACTTACTTTGACATTTTGACTATCTCCTGGTTCTAACTCAACATCAGTAATATCAACTGAAACATCCCAACCATCATTGTTGTCATACGTCACAATAAATTCATCCATCCCACTTCCTGTGTTCTCTATTGACAAGGTATATACTGCAGCTTTTCCAAATTCAACTGTCTTTGAGGTACTAGTAACAGGATTAATTTCAACATCTGGTTCAGGTTCAATGTAAATTGAAGTTTGTAAATTTTTAGACCAATCGAGATCACTGAGAATATCTCTAGCATCTACTTCAATGGAATAAGTATTTTCTCCAGCAGGCAAAGTATGTCCTTCATAAGACCAAATAAATTTAACCTCAACAAAATCTGATTTCTTAGAAACTTTGTCTACACCTGCACTCCATGGTGTTTCACCCTCAGGACCCATTTTCATAGAATAATCATCATACTCTAAAGATAATACATCATCAACTCCAAACACATCATACACTTCAACATAGACATAGTAAGAATTTTGACCTGTAATACTTGTAGGATCATCGCCACTTTCAATTTGTAAATGACTTATGGATAAAGTCACCATTGTGTCTTTAGATGAAGCTCCATAATCAAATGTAATACTTGTATTACCTTCTGTTAAAGGAGGTGGAGGGCCTCGCCCACTCCAGCTGCTTTCAATTAACAAAGTAATAGGAGAATCATCCAAGCTATATAATGAAAAATCTGCAGTTCCAGACAACTGCGCCGATTCACCATAATTAACATCACCTGAAAATTCAAATTGTTCTATGTTCTCTTCATTTTGAATTAAAGTATATCTTATTGTGACTGTTGCATCTCTATTATCTGAAGAAACCCAAACTTTTCCAACCCATTCACCCGAAATATTAGATTCAGCTGAAAGACCTGCAGTTGTCCATCTTCCAAGTTCACTAAATTGACCTTGACCAGTTTCACCATCAGCAATAGTTAAAGATTCAACATTAGATCCTGTTGGTTTTTCAATTTTTAATTGACCATTGGAACCACTTGAGATATACATATCCACGGGAGCAAAGGTTTCACCACTAACTGCTTGTGAGCTAAGCACAAAAAACACAAATGCGAATAAGAATGTTAGTGCGACACCTCTCATACTTGTAAATCCTCGTAAGCGCGTAAAATATTAAACTTTAGTCTTTGACGCCATATTCCCAAATCTTATCGCCTATATAATGAAGTGCTTCAATTGCTTTCCCTTTAGTCGAAGAAAGAATATCATCGGCACCTAACAACGCTTTTCCAACACCTAATGGCTTTTTATGGTTTTCATCACGAATCCAAACATATTGACCTTTAACTATCTCAGGACTAACTGCGTTTATTCCTGCTGACATTACATTAGCCCCATTGCAAACAAAAGGAACAGCTCCCATGTCTACCTGAATCCAACCTGTTTCAGGATTATGTGTCAATAAGCCTCTAACTGAAAGATGAGCGACATCTCCTAATATCAAACCAATAATATAACCTTGACTAATGATAACATCAAAATCTTTAGAAATCGCTGTTTCATATTTTCCCGCCGAGAATAAAAAATCAGAATTATGAGCTTCCTGTAGCAATTTATTGAACCTTTTGGCTTCTTTTTTGTTTATTGGTCGCCTTTTTTTTATATCTAATTGACTTACCACGAAACTTCTATAGGAGGGTCTTTTATGTAAGTCTCCTAAGGCCAAATGATGAATATTACTGTGATGGGGACTGGGTATGTTGGGCTGGTTACAGGGGCAACACTATCTCATGCTGGACACAATGTAACATGTCTGGATATTATCAAGTCAAAGATTGATGAATTGAACAAAGGGAAATCACCAATATTTGAGCCTGGTTTAGAGGAACTAATCAAATCTGGAATCAAAAATAAGACGTTATCAGGTTCTATAGATACTGAAAACTGCATTAGAGAAAGTGATGTAACATTCATTTGCGTAGGAACTCCCTCTAACAAAAATGGCAGTATAGATCTAAGCTATATCAAATCTGCATCATCATCTATAGGTCGAGCCTTAAGAGCTAAAGAAGGCGAACATACTGTTATAGTAAAATCAACAGTCGTTCCACTCACAACTGAAGAAACGGTTTTACCCATCCTACTAAAAAAATGTGGCTGGAAAAGAGAACGTTTAGGGATTGGAATGAATCCTGAGTTCTTAAGAGAAGGATGTGCTGTAGAAGACGCTCAAAAACCAGATAGAATTGTTATAGGGTTTGCAGATGAAGTTGCAAAGAAAGTGATGAATGAATTATACAAAAAACATCAATGTCCTAAATTAGAATGCAGCCCAAGGACGGCTGAATTTATCAAATATTCTTCAAACTCATTTTTAGCTACCAAAATATCATTTGTAAATGAAATGGCAAACATGTGTAATGCTTGGGGAATTGATTTCAAAGAAGTGGCTGATGGAATGGGACTTGATAGTCGTATATCTCCACTCTTTTTGCGTGCTGGCGCTGGTTTCGGAGGTTCATGCTTTCCAAAAGATGTAAAGGCATTAGCTGCAGCTTCAAAATCTAGTAAAATAGAATCGAAAATGCTAGATGCATCGTTAGAAGTTAATGAATCACAACCTCTAATTGTCGTTGAAATGGCTCGAGAAAGATTAGGTGTCCTAAAAGGAAAAAAGATAACTGTATTAGGATTGGCATTCAAACCTGATACTGATGATATTAGAGAATCAAGAAGTGAAGTTGTCATTAAAAAATTAATAGAAGAAGGGGCCGTTGTTACAGGTCATGATCCTGAAGCTATGACCAATTTTAAAGAAATAATAGATATTAAAATGGCTAATAATTCTAAAGAAGCACTAGATGGGGCTGATTGCTTAATTTTAATGACAGAATGGAAAGAATACATTGATCTAGATTACAAACTCATTAAACAAAGAATGAATGGAAACGTAGTCATAGACGGACGTCGTGCGTTCGATTATAGGCGAATGGAAAAGGAGGAGTTTGATTACAAAGCTATTGGTTTGGGTTAAAACAAGCTATTTTATAACCCCCCTAAGTCGACAGGTGCCCGATACGGTCCGAGAACTGCTATTCGGGAAATTATGGTTACGAAATGAGTAAAGGCACTGCAGCACAAGGTAAACGCCAGAAACAAACACATCTAATTTGTAGAAGATGTGGCCGCCATGCATATCACATGCGTAAGAAACGATGTGCATCTTGTGGTTTTGGTGCAAGCTCAAAAACCCGCGAATATAGCTGGGCTAAGTCACATTAATGCCACTTAGAGAGGCATGTGGTGTTTTAGGTATAGCAAGTAGAACACCAATACTAAATTTACTTCAAGTAGGACTAAGAGCCTTACAACATAGAGGACAAGAGTCTGCTGGATTAACTGTTTATGAAAAAGAACACATTACTCAGAAAGGAATGGGACTAGTAAGTGAAGTTCTAGATGATTTTGGAGAAGAATTCAAAAAAGGAACCGTAGGGATTGGGCACGTCCGATATTCTACAGCAGGTGGATCTTCCATGAAAAATGCACAGCCAATGACTGTTTCTGCAGTCAGTGGTGAATTAAGTATAGGTCATAATGGAAATATATCTAACCAAGACAAATTAAGACAAGAAAAAGAAAATTCTGGATGGGCATTTATGTCTGATACTGATTCAGAAATAATAATTCGTATGATTGCTAATTATATATCAAAAAATCACACCATCAAAAAATCAATCCAACTTACTATGGGAGAAATCGTAGGAAGTTATTCTATTGTGCTTTTGCATAATGATGAAGTCTATGCTTTTAGAGATCCTTTAGGAATAAAACCGTTGTGTGTAGGTCAAATTGATGATGGATACGTTGTAGCTTCTGAAAGTGCAGCGATTGAAGTGATGGGAGGAAATGTGATACGTGACGTAGAGCCTGGAGAAATTCTAAGTTTAAGCCCAAAAGAAATAACATCTCATTCTATTACAAGTGCTGAAAACAAAGCTTTTTGCATGTTTGAATATGTTTATTTTGCAAGACCTGATGCCAAAATTGATGGAATTTTGACCTATACTGTTAGACATGAAATTGGTAGAAAACTTTGGGAAGAATCACCAATAGATGCAGATATTATAGTTCCAGTACCTGACTCTGGAATTGCATGTGCTTTAGGATTCTCTGAAGCCTCAAATACACCATATAGAGAAGGTTTAATCAAAAATAGATATGTACACCGCTCATTCATTCAACCTGTAAATGAACAAAGAAAAGCTACAATTAGTGAAAAATTGAACCCGATAAAAGAAATTGTTGAAGGAAAAAGAGTTGTTTTAGTTGATGATTCTATAGTAAGAGGAAATACATCCAAACGAATTGTTCAAAGTGTAAGAGAGGCTGGTGCTAAAGAAGTGCATATCCGAGTTGGATGCCCTCCTATAATTTCACCATGTTTTCTCGGAATTGATATGCCGAGCAGGGAAGAATTTATAGCACCCAACAGAACTGTAAAAGAAATAACAAAAGAAATTGGAGCCGATTCTGTAGAATATGTTTCGGTACCTGGTTTAGTTGAATGTATTGGAAAAAGTGAAGATGATTTGTGTTTAGGATGTATAACTGAAAATTATCCATTACCTATTGAGGGTGAAAGGCAACGCGGACAAGCTACATTAGAAGAATTTGAAGTTTAATCCCAAATAAAAAAGGTATCATTTCCATATCTAAGAGCCTGAATCACATCGCCATCCCAATTCTTGGGAGATTTAGCTTCAACTGTTTGTAAAGTAAAAGGATCTAACAAAAGATATTCTGAGTCTCTATGGCTTACAATCTGAACATCAAGTGGACTGTCAAGAATTGGTGAATTTCTAAGACCATCAACTTCTACAGTCTTCTTTGTGTATGGTGCTGAAATTAAGATTAATTTAGCTCTACGCTTATCGAGACGAGAAACCTTCCAAACCTTCTCATCAATGAAAAGATAATCATTAACTTTTACACTGGGTAATCTAACTCCAAAAGTATGGCGAAGTAAATCCCGACCATCCTTACGACCAACTAATGTATTAGTCTCTGTAACATGCCCACCTAATTTTATCATCAAATCTCTAGAAACGGATCTTGCTTTCTCAGTAGAAGATAATTGAAAATCATAACCTCCTCTAACTGCTCCAGCTTCAGTAGTGAAAAAATCCGAAGATGATGAATCGAGTTCATTGTAAATCATATCTACGGCTAAATCAAGAATTTCTTTCCGTTTAGTTCTAACCTGTAAAATAGCCTCATAATATCCTCCAGCTTGCCTTGAACAAGTCTGGCAAACTTGGAATTTTATTTGTACTTCAGTTTTCAACTCTGAAAATAGATTTATACCCTGATAATCACCTTCACAGTTTACAGTTGCCCTATATTTCTGTGGATCTAATTGTTTTAAGCTTATTTGGGACTTAAACTTAGTTACATCCTTATTCCATACTATACTTTCTTCAACAAAATGAGAAACTGAAGAATCTAAATCATCAAATTCAATCCAAGTACCTGGAATCTTCAATGAAAAACATGATTTACAACATATCATATTCTGGATATTAGGGATACTGCTTAGTTCCGTAGTTTGGCGTAAACAGGAGTGGCAGAGCTGCGAAACCAGAGGCGGTTCAGCCCCACATTTTAGGCATACCTTCACAGAGGTCTAAAGAAAGGGTATTTTGTGATTTATTGTTTGGAAAGCTTTTTGTTGATTGTATAATTACACTATAAGTTACATGCGCAAATACGAACCTTCAAAGGAAACAAAAAACAGAGCACACATAGGAAGTATTGAAGAATATAAGAAGATGTATGAGTATTCTATTGAAAAACCTGAAGCCTTTTGGGAAGAACAGGCTGAGCGTATATCTTGGTTTAAGAAATGGAATAATGTTTGGGATTGGGATTTTAACAAAGCCAATGTAAAATGGTTTGAAGGTGCAAAACTAAATGCATGTTACAATTGCGTTGATCGACATGTGATAGAAGGTTATGGTGATAAAACTGCATTAATCTGGGAAGGTAATAATCCTGATGAATCACAAACATATAGTTACAATCAGTTACTTGAAAAAGTACAGCTTGCTGCCAATGCATTAAAAGACCTCGGAGTCAAAAAAGGAGAACGGGTTTGCATTTACATGCAAATGATTCCTGAATTGGCTGTTGCAGTACTCGCATGTGCTAGAATAGGAGCAATCCATTCCGTAGTTTTCGGGGCGTTTGCTCCAGATAGCTTAGAAGCTCGAATCAATGATTCGGAGTGTAAACTTTTGATTACACAAGACACAGGGGTTAGAGGGACAAAAGATGATATTCCTATGAAAAGCAATGCTGACGTTGCTGTTCAAAAGACACCATCAATAGAAAAAATTCTAGTTGTAAAAAGAACTGGAAGCTCCGTTGGGATGAAAGATGAAAGAGATGTGTGGTGGCATGATGCCTTAAGTTCCGCTAGTCCAGAATGTAGTCCTGAGGAAATGGATGCTGAAGACCCTCTATTCATACTGTATACAAGTGGATCTACTGGAAAACCAAAAGGAGTAATGCATACTACAGGAGGTTACATGGTTTACACTTCAACGACACATCATTACATTTTTGATTATCATCCGGACGAAATTTACTGGTGTACTGCAGACATAGGATGGATTACTGGACATTCATACATAATCTATGGACCTATGGCAAATCGTGCTATTACAATGATGTTTGAAGGTGTGCCAAATTACCCTGATTTTGGTAGATTCTGGGAAATTATTGAAAAACATAAAGTGAACAAATTTTACACTGCACCAACGGCTTTACGTGCTCTTATGAAAGAAGGTGATGAATGGCCGAATAAATACAATTTAGATAGTTTAAAAATTCTTGGAACTGTTGGTGAGCCTATCAAAGAACCTGAATGGTTATGGTATCATAATGTAATAGGAAAACAAAAATGCCCTATTGTAGACACTTGGTGGCAAACAGAAACTGGAGGTGTTATGATTACTCCACTTCCAGGAGTTACTCCAACAAAACCTGGTTCTGCCACACTCCCTTTCTTTGGAGTTGTACCTGAATTATTAGATGATGAAGGGAATGTCCTAGAAGGCAATAATGTAGAAGGAAATTTAGCAATTCAAAGACCTTGGCCTAGCATAATGAGAACTGTATACGGAGATCATCAGCGCTTTTTTGAAACATATTTTGAGAAATTTCCTGGGAAATATTTTTCGGGTGATGGTTGTAAAAGGGATGAAGATGGTTATTACTGGATAACTGGAAGAGTTGATGATGTAATTATTGTATCTGGACATAATTTAGGAACTGCTGAGATAGAAGGTTCAATAGGTGGACATCCTTCGGTAGCTGAAGCTGCTGTAGTGGGATATCCTCATGAAATAAAGGGAAATGCAATATATGCCTTCGTAACATTAAGAACTGGCCATAGTATTACTCCAGATACCAAAAAAGAAATTGTAAAGAGAGTAAGGGCCGATATTGGGCCACATGCATCTCCTGAAAAAATACAATTTACAGAAGGGCTACCAAAAACAAGATCGGGAAAGATAATGAGACGTATTCTAAGGAATATAGCCTCAGACAAAGTTGATGACTTAGGAGATATCTCTACACTAGCGGATCCTAGTGTTGTGAATTCATTAGTAGATGAAAGAATCTAATCATGTGGTTGAACCATTTTCTCAGGGTTTAGAATTTTTATCAGTTCTTCCTCAGAAAGATCAGTAAGATCTAAGGCCGTTTCTAGTACCGTCTGTCCTGTAGCATGTGCTTCTTTGGCAATCTTAGCTGCTTTCTCATAACCAATTACTGGTGCAAGTGTTGTTGCTAGCATTAAGCCAGACATCAATAACTCAGGACCTTTTTCTGTAGCTTCAATACCATCTATACATTTAGTGACAAAAACTTGAGAAGAATTTGTAAGAAGTGAAATTGCTTGAAGGAGATTATGAGCTACAAAAGGCATCATTGTATTTAATTCGAAATAACCACCTTGTGCCCCTTGAACTAAAGCAGTATCACACGCTACCACTTGTGAAGCTGCTTGGATTACAGCCTCCGGAATTACTGGGTTTACTTTACCGGGCATTATAGAAGAACCTGGTTGAACTGCAGGTAAAGCAAGTTCACCAATACCTGCACGAGGGCCTGAACCTAGAAGTCTTATATCATTAGCAATTTTCTGCATATTAACTGCTAAACCCCTCAAAGCTGAACTTGTTGTAAGAGCACCGTCTAAACTTGATTGAGCTAAAAAGTGATTATCTGTCTCATAAACTTCTACACCTGCAAATTTTGAGATATGTTGACAAGCCACCATAGAAAAATTAGAATGAGTATTGACACCCGTTCCAACAGCAGTACCTCCTAAAGCTAAAAGTGATAATTCATCTTTAATCAACAATAATCTATCAAGCGAACGTTCAATTAATCCTGCATAACCTTGGAATTCCTGACCCAACCTAATCGGAGTGGCATCCATCAAATGTGTACGGCCTGTCTTGATTATTGGCATAAATTCTTCAGCTTTCAGCTCAAGGGACTTCTGTAGGCCAACTAAAGAAGGACAAAGTGATTCTTCGATATCTAAAAGTGCAGAAAGATGTATTGCTGAAGGAATAACATCATTTGACGATTGTCCTTGATTAACGTGATCATTTGGATGGACTTTAGAACCTAAAGATTTAGATGCTAAATTTGCTATAACCTCATTTGCATTCATATTTGTAGATGTTCCTGAACCTGTTTGGAATACATCTACGGGGAAATGATCATCATACTCTCCTTCTGCAACAGCTAATGATGAATCTACGATAGCATTTTTCATTTTTTCATCTATGACGCCTAACTCAAGATTTGCCTCTGCTGCACCTGCTTTAATGAATCCTAAAGCCCGTATGAAAGAACGAGCCATTCGAAAGCCACTCACTGGGAAGTTCAGGACTGCTCTTTGTGTACTTGCACCCCATAATGCAGATTCTGGAACTTCCATTTGCCCCATTGTGTCTGATTCTGTACGAGTATAAGGATCGGAAGGAAGGCTACCAGTAAGCGACATTGAGCTATTGATTTTCTTAGCTGGTTTAGATTTAATGGAATTGCGTAATTTCTCTTTTTGACTTTCTGGACACATAAAAATCCCATATTTGGGGAATTTGACATGCCCTTCATTCAAATTTTCCATATGAACTTGGAGCATCGAGTTGATTGAAAGGTCTGAATAGCATGCTTCAACGTATTTTTGAAGGCTATTTCTGACTTCTTTGGTGACTCTGATAGATGTATAGTCTATTTTAGACATATTATCGTCATGAAAGAAAAGGTATTAAAAGGTATGCATTTTGCATAAATATGCATTTTGCATACATTATGAAGGCGCAAAGAGTCCTTTATTCGTAAATTACCGTCGTTTTTCTATCTAAACTGGAGCGTAAGGCGGAGGATTATGCGGATCCCAACAAGTAACGAACGCTTCATCCAAATCATCTAGGCGTTTCATCAAGGAATTTGGGATTTCAAAATCAAAGACTGCAAAATTTTCAATTATCCTATTTTTATTAACCGATTTTGGAAGAACAACCATGCATCGCTGCATTGCCCAACGAATCAGGATTTGAGCAGGTGTTTTGCCCATTTCCTCGGAAATCGCCACTAAACGCTCTTCATTCATCCTTTTAGCATGAACTAATGGGCTATATGCTTCAATTATTATGTCCTTAGAAGTACAATATTCCAACAAATCTTTTTGATAATGATAAGGATGGAATTCAACCTGATTTGCTACAGGTATAACTCCGAATTTATTCTCTAATTCTTCCAGATTTTGTATGGTAAAGTTACTTACACCTATCGACCTGCAAAGTCCTCTTTCTTGTAATTCGATAAATGCCCTCCAAGAATCGTTTCTTTTGCCCTTCAACGGCCAATGGATTAGATACAAATCAATGTAATCACAACCTAATCTTACCAAGCTCTTTTCACAGGCTTCGATGGCTGTATCATAGCCCTGATCTTTATTCCATAATTTAGTTGTAATAAACAATTCTTTTCGATCTATATTTGTATCCTTAACCGCCTTACCAACATCCGATTCATTGTCATATGCTCTTGCAGTATCAATATGTCTGTATCCTGCATTAATAGAATCTAAAACAGCTCTATATGTTGCCTCACCCGGCTCTGATTTCCAAGTACCTAAACCTACTACTGGAATCCTATAACCATCATTCATTATAATGTACAATTGATCTGTCATAAACCTCCAATGAATAGTGCTAAATTAATTACTTGTACATGCTAACAAGCATATCATGCAAATGACCATTGGTAGCCATCCACTCTTTCGTATCTAATGTGTATGGTTCACCCTGGTAATTAGTAATTTTCCCACCTGCTTCTTCGAGAATAATTAAGCCTCCAGCCATATCCCAGGGATGGGCACCTGAAACAATATATCCTTCAAGTCTACCTGAAGCAATGTAAGCCATAGAAAGTGCTGCTGCACCTAACTTTCTAACTGATTGTATTTCCCTTTCTAGATTTACTAATTTATCTCCTAATTTTTGATAATATTCACCTTGCCTCTCATAAGGTAAACCACATGCAATAATCGACTTTTTCAATTCCTTAACATCAGAAACATGTATTCTTCGAGGCGTTCCTTTGTTGTAGAGATCATTTACATAAGCCCCTGAACCTTTTACAGCATAAAATAATTCTTTGCGTAATGGATCTGTAATTACACCAACTAAGGGCTCATTTCCCTTACACAAACCAATTGAAGGGCCAAAAATAGGAAAAGAATGTGCAAAATTAATAGTTCCATCTAAAGGATCAACTACCCAGACTTTTTCGCCGGGAAAACTTGTACCCTCTTCCGCCATTATTCCATAATCTGGTGTCAGTTCTTTCAATATCTTTGTAATTTCTTCTTCACATTTATGATCAACTTCAGTAACAACATCTATATCTGATTTGTAATCTAACTGTTTGTAACTGCCATAATTCTCTAAAATAATCTCTGAAGCCTTAATTGCAGCTTGAATTGCTACCTCCAGTTCATTTACTGGCAAAGGAAATCAACTACTCCTTGGAAAAGTGGCCTACCATCACCTGGTCCGTCAGGATTCATACCTGATGATGTCCAATCTGTATGTTGCCAACCATGAAAAACGCGCTCAGGATGAGGCATCATTCCCAACACATTACCTTTAGGATTAGTTATACCTGCAATATCATGGGCAACGCCATTAGGATTCCAAGGATATCCTGGATTAAGTTCACCTTCGGGGCTACAATATCTAAATGCAATTTGTTTATTTTCATCTAATTCTTCAAATTTTTCTTGACCCATCAACAATTTGCCCTCTGCATGAGCATTAGGTATTGACAAAACCTGATTTGTTTCGTAATTTTGTGTGAAAAAACTCTGAGAATTTGATTCGACACGAAGATGAACATGTCGGGCCTCGAAACGACTAGAATCATTGGTGTGTAATACAGCATCTGGAACAACACTAGTACCCGATTCTGTGCCAGGTAACGCCCCTAATTCAACTAAAATTTGAAAACCGTTACAGACACCTAGTACTGGCCTTCCTTCATTTATATACTCATCGACCTGAGATTGTAACCCTGATTTTACACGTGATGCAAAGATTGCACCGGCTCTAACATAGTCTCCTGAACTAAAACCGCCAGGAAAATAAAGTGCATCATAATCCATCAAATTTCTACACTTAGATTTTTCAACATCTCCTAACAATTGTTTCAAGTGAATCTTCTCAGCATTACAGCCTAATGAGGAGAAAGCAGCTGCTGATTCATCTTCGCAATTAGTACCTTCAATTCGAAGAACTCCCACTCGAATTTCTGATGGATCTGGCATTACTATTTGCCATAAGCAATGGGATTAAAACTATGACCTATACAAATTTAATTTCTTAAATCATTCATAGACCCAAGATTGACTATCTTGTGTCCATTCATTCAAACCTTCAGGGAACCACAAACCAAGCTCAAATTCAGCTGTTTCAGCTGCATCAGAACCATGAATCATATTGTATCCTATGTCCATTCCGAAATCTCCACGAATAGTTCCAGGGGCTGCTTCACGGCCATTAGTGGGGCCAATTAGATTACGAGCAACGCCAATTGCATCTTGCCCTGACCAAGCCATGCAAACTACTGGTCCACTTGTTATGAATTTGATTAAACCTGGGAAAAATGGTTTGGATGAATGTACATCATAATGTTTCTTAGCTATTTCTTCAGTTGGTATAATTTGCTTAAGTCCAACTAACTGCAAGCCTTTTCTCTCGAAACGTTGAATTATTTCTCCAACCAAACTGCGTTGGACGCCGTCAGGCTTGACCATCACGTAAGTTGTTTCAGCACTCATTTACTTCTCTTAGAACGTGAAATATCGGTCCAACGTGTACGTGCTGGAACTCGATTTAACTCCAAATAATTTTTCTTAGCTTTAGAACTGATAAAATAAAGAACTTGTCCAGTCTTCTTTACATACATCATACCAGTTCCTGGAGGAATTGGTTTTCCTGTGAATGAACATGTTTTAGTTTCGACCATCTTATCTCCTATCTAGTGCTTTAGCTTCCCTTGAAGAATCCATCAACAATAATTGATCTCCAATATCTACTGGACCAACTACATTTCTTCGAATAATTCGCCCGCGATCGTCTCCATCTAAAACACGAACTTTGACAGAAGAGGCTTCGCCTCTCATTCCCGTACGGCCGAGAACTTCAACTACTTGTGCTGGGATTCCGTCCATGTTTACTTCTTAGCTAATTCGATTGCTTTGACTACTTCTTCCAATGATCCTTTCTTCTTACCAATTTCAGTAATGGCTATTGCAGCTGTAGTTACTTTCAAACCTGCTGCTTTTCCAAGCTCATCTCTTGAAGGTACGTAAGTGTATGGGATTTGCTTTTCTTCACATAACATAGGAAGATGTGCTAAAATCTCAGGTGGTTCAACATCTAAAGCCATAATCACTAGCTTAGCTTGACCACGTTCAATCAATTTGGTTACTTCATTAGAACCTTTTCTTACTTTGCCGCCGTCACGTGCTGTTTCAGTTGCTAAGTATGCTTTCTCGGATAGCTCTTTGGGAGCCTCGTATGTTACGAATAACGGATTTGCCATTTTTTTACCTCTTTCGGACGAATGTCTTCATCAGTCACTGGTTACCCATGTGGGTTCGCGACTACGAAAGGGGGGCTATTTAAACATGCTCGAAATGCACGATAATCATGGGCATTACTGTATACACGACAGCTCCAGATGAAGCCACCTCTGAACAAATCTCAAAAGAGTGCGTGGAAGAAGGACTAGCGGCGTGCTGTAATTTTTGGCCAGTTCGTACTATCTATTCTTGGGAAGGCAAATTAAAGGATGATACTGAACACATTATATTCATAAAAACAAGTAAA
>Ga0208411_1001683_pt1 | contig 14453 bp, 13 predicted proteins | sample ETN01SmetaG_4_FD_185793 | JGI IMG/M metagenome (GOLD analysis project Ga0208411, IMG submission 185793) | Marine microbial and viral communities from oxygen minimum zone, Eastern Pacific Ocean - ETNP2014F12-01SV261 (SPAdes) (version 2) | ecosystem: Environmental > Aquatic > Marine > Oceanic ...
TTAATGCTTTGATTATTGTTTCTAATTTAAGTGATTCATTATGATATAATTCTAAACTGAGAGATAAAAGTGTTTCTATACCTGAAGCTCCTGTTGCAGCTTGTGAAAAAGTTAATCTTTTAGATTCTTCATCTTCTGGTTTATGATCAGAAACAATAACATCGATCAAACCATCTTTTAAACCTTGAACTAAGGCTATTCTATCTTCTTCTCTTCTAAGAGGAGGAGACAATTTTAAAAATGTTCTAAAGTCACCAATGTCATTTTCATTTAAAGATAGATTGTTTATTGAAACTCCAGAGGTGAATTTTACTATTTCTTTTCTATATTTAATTACTTCAAGAGATTTTTGTGATGATAGTTGTGATATATGGTATCGACATTTAACTTTTTCCAATAAAGTTAAATCTCTTTCAATTAAAATTCTCTCAGCAATTTCTGGTATGCCTGATAATCCTAATTTAGTAGCTATAATTCCAGAATTAAGCATACCATTTTTTGCAAGCTCATAATCTTCAGCATGTTGCATTATTAAACATCCAAGATCTTTTGCAGAGTTCATTATTCTTGACATTAATTTAGGGTTTTGAATTGTTTTAACACCATCAGTAAAAGCAACTATTCCTTTTTTTTGTAAAAGGCCAAATTCAGTCATGTTCGTACCTTCAATATTTTTAGTTAGAGAAGCACAAGGAAAAATATTTATTTTTGATTTATCCCTTCCTCTTCTCTTTAAAAAATCAACTATTGAAACATTGTCAATAACTGGATCTGTATTTGGCATTGTAACAACTGAAGTAACTCCACCTGATAAAGCAGCATTACTTAAAGTTCTAAAATTTTCTTTATATTCATACCCTGGTTCACCAACAAAAACCCTCATATCAACAAGTCCTGGAAAAATATATTTAGACTTTAAATCAATCGGTTTTTCCCTGGTAGGAAGATTGTTTGTATTTACTTTTTTCCCAATGGCTTCAATCTTTCCATCTTCTCCAATAATTAAACCTCCTAATTCATTTATTGAGTTTTTAGGATCTATTATATTTGCATTTATAAAATATTGTTTTTTCATTTATACACAAAATATTTTTAGGCAAGCCATTCTCACAGCCACACCAAGTTCAACTTGTTCTTTGATTACACTTCTATTTATGTCATCAGCTAATATTGTATCAATTTCAATTCCTCTATTCATAGGACCTGGATGCATTATTAAAGCATCAGATTTAGCATGTTCTAATTTATCAGGAGTTAATCCAAAATATTCATAATATTCTCTGTTTGATGAAAGATAAGAACTCGTCATTCTTTCATTTTGTAATCTTAACATCATAACAATATCACAATCCTTCAAACCTTTTTTCATATCTGTAAAAGCATTAACACCAAACTTTTCTATTTCTTTTGGCATTAAATTAGTAGGAGCAACTAAGTTAACTTCTGCTCCCAACATATTAAGCAAGTAAATATTAGATCTTGCTACTCTTGAATGAAGTATGTCACCACAAATTGCAATTTTTAAACCTTCAATTTTTTTTTTGCGATTAATAATTGTTAAAGCATCTAATAAAGCTTGAGTAGGGTGTTCTCTTCTTCCATCTCCAGCATTTAAAACTGCACAATTAACTTTTTGTGAAAGTAAGTTACATGCACCAGAATCTTGATGTCTTATTACAATGATATCTGGATGCATTGCATTTAGAGTCATCGCTGTATCTATTAATGTTTCACCTTTTTTTATTGCTGAATTGCTAATATTCATAGACATGACATCTGCACCAAGTCTTTTGCCAGCTAATTCAAATGAACTTTGAGTTCTTGTTGATGGTTCAAAAAATAAATTAATTTGAGTTTTACCTCTAAGGGCATCAATCTTTTTATTTTTGCTTTGATTTATTTTTATGAATGCATGTGCTTCATCAAGAATCAAATTAACATCATTAATTGATAAATCTTGAATACCTAACAGATGTTTTTGGGAAATTTTAATAGCTTTATTTGTTTTAATTGCCATTAAAACCAACTCTATAACTATAAAGCTCTATAATAGCAAGTATTAATTATTTAAAAAATCTATTGCTCCTTGTAATATGAATGTAGCAGCATTTTCATCGATTTTTTTTTCTCTTTTAGTAACATTAACATCTAATTGACTTGATAAATTGAATGCACCAACTGTAGATAATCTTTCGTCCCATAAAAATACAGGAACATCAATATTTTTTTTTATATTATTGGAAATATCTTTAACAGATTGAGCAGACCTTCCAGATGAACCATCCATATTAAGAGGATTTCCAATAATGATTCCTTTTATATTGTTTTCAACAATTATAATTTTTAACTCATTAACAAGCTCATTATTGGAAGTTCTGTTTATTGTTTTAAAGGGTGTAGCAATCAATTGTTTTTCATCACAAATTGATACACCTATTCGTTTGGAACCAAGATCTAAACCTATTAATCTACATTTATCCAACTGTTTTTTTTTGAATTCTTCCAAGGTGATCATGTTGTATATTTTAAGCTTAAGTGATAGTTTGCGTCATATCTAAATAGCATATGAGTATAGATCTTAAAACAATAAAACATATATCTAAATTATCAAGAATTTCAGTAGAAGAACAAAAAGCTGAAAAATTAGCTGGTGATTTAAATTCAATTTTTGATTTTATTGAAAAACTTAATGAGTTAAAAACAGAAAATGTAGAACCTTTAACTTCAATAGCAGAAACAACGCTTAAACTAAGATCTGATGAGGTTAAAAGTAAAAATATTAGAGAACAAATTATTAAAAATTCGCCTCAAGATAACGAAGATTATTTTGTAGTTCCAAAAGTGATTGAATAATGTCTGATATTACAAAAAAATCGCTGTCAGAGTTAGTCAAAGATATAAAAGATAAAAAACTTTCATCTGAAGAAGTTACAAAAGCATTTATAGAAAGATCAGAAAAATCAAAGGAATTGAATGTTTATATTACAGAAGATTATGCTTCAGCTCTTGATAAAGCTAAAAAATTTGATCAAAAACCAAATTTAGATTTAAAATTACCAGGAATTCCAATGGCAGTTAAAGATTTATTCTGTACTAAAGATATCAAGACTACTGCTGGTAGTAAAATTTTAAGTAACTTTGTTCCAACTTATGAGTCCACTGTTACACAAAATATTTGGAATGAAGGAGCTATACTTCTTGGAAAGTTAAACTGTGATGAATTTGCAATGGGTTCTTCAAATGAAACTAGTTTTTTTGGAAATGTACAAAACCCAATTGATAAAAATTTAGTTCCCGGAGGTTCATCTGGTGGTTCAGCTTCAGCTGTTGCGGCACAATTAACACCAATTACAATTGGAACCGATACTGGTGGATCAATCAGACAACCAGCATCCTTTACTGGTACAGTAGGTTTAAAGCCAACTTATGGAAGTTGTTCTAGGTATGGTATAGTTGCTTTTGCATCATCTTTAGATCAGGCTGGCCCAATGGCACAAAATGTAAAAGACTGTGCTTTACTTCAAGAAGTAATTAGCACTTTTGATTCAAAAGATTCAACTTCAATAGATTTTAAAAGAAACGATTATAGTAAAAAATTAACAAATAATATTAAAGGAAAAAAAATAGGTATACCTAAAGAATATAGAATTGATGATATGCCTAAAGAAATTGAAGAACTTTGGCAAAATGGTATTCAATATGTTAAAGATTGTGGTGCTGAAATAATTGACATTTCACTTCCACATACAAGTTATGCTTTACCAACTTATTATATTGTTGCTCCAGCAGAAGCATCATCCAATTTAGCAAGATATGATGGTGTAAAATATGGATTTAGAGCCAAAGGTGAAAATCTTATAGATATGTATGAAAAAACTAGATCTGAAGGTTTTGGAGCAGAAGTTCAAAGAAGAATAATGATTGGAACTTATGTTTTATCGTCAGGATATTATGATGCTTATTACCTTAAAGCTCAAAAAGTAAGAAAATTAATTAAAAATGATTTTGATGAAGTATATAAAAAAGTAGATGCTATTTTAACTCCATCAACACCTAGTTCAGCATTTAAAATTGGGGAAAAGAAAGACGATCCAGTTTCTATGTATCTAAATGATATTTTTACAGTTCCAGTTAATTTGGCTGGTTTACCAGGCATTTCTATACCAGCTGGTCATGATGTTAAAGGTTACCCATTAGGATTACAAATTATTGGTAAAGCTTTTGATGAACAAAATATATTAAATATTGCATATGCAATGGAAGAAAAAATTGCTTTTAAAAATAAAATTACTGATTGGTGGATTAAATGAGTAATAATAATTCAGAATATTTAATTAGTAGGAAAAATAATCAATATGAAATTGTAATTGGATTAGAAGTTCATGCCCAAGTCACATCTCAATCTAAATTATTTTCTACATCAGCAACAAAATTTGGTGCAGAACCCAATACACAAGTAAGTTTAGTTGATGCTGCATTCCCAGGTATGTTGCCAATAATTAATGAATTTTGTGTTAAACAAGCAATTAAAACTGGAATTGGTTTAAATGCAAAAATTAACAAACGTTCTGTATTTGATAGAAAAAATTATTTTTATGCAGATCTACCTCAAGGATATCAAATCTCCCAATTCAAAAACCCTATTGTTGGAGAAGGTAAAGTTATTTTAGATATGCCTGATGGACAAAAAGAAGTTGGTATAGAAAGACTACATTTAGAACAAGATGCAGGAAAAAGTATTCACGATTTAGATCCTCAAAACACATTTGTAGATTTAAACAGATCTGGTGTAGCTTTAATGGAAATTGTTAGTAAACCAGATTTAAGATCTCCAGATGAGGTAAATATTTATATCAAAAAATTAAGATCAATAATGAGATATTTGGGAACTTGTGATGGAAATATGCAAGAAGGATCACTTAGAGCTGACGTAAATGTTTCAGTAAGGCTCAAAGGTTCAAAAGAACTTGGTACTAGATGTGAAATCAAAAATGTAAATTCAATTAAATTTATGCAAATGGCCATAGAATATGAAGCCAATAGACAAGTAGATTTAATTGAAGAGGGCAAAACAATTGATCAAGAAACAAGACTTTTTGATACAAAAAAAAATGAAACAAGATCTATGAGATCCAAAGAAGATGCACATGACTATAGGTATTTTCCAGATCCAGACCTTTTACCTTTGGAAGTTTCAGATAGTTTTGTGGAAAAATTAAAATCAGAAATTCCTGAACTACCTGATGAAAAAAAAAAAAGATTTATTGAAAAATTTAACTTAAGCCCGTACGAGGCAACTATTTTAGTATCAGATATTGAAACTTCTAAATATTTTGAAGATGTAATTAAAAACTCAGATATAAAACTTGCAACTAATTGGATTATAGGGGAATTATTTGCTGTATTAAATGACAAAAACTTAGAAATTATTCAAAGTCCAATAAGTGCTAAAAATTTATCTAAATTAATAAATTTGATTAAAGATGGTACTATTTCTGGAAAAATAGCTAAAACAATATTTGAACTAATGATGGATGGAGACAAAGATCCACAAAAAATTGTTGAAGAAAAGGGATTAAAACAAGAAAGCAACCCTAAAGCAATTGAAGAAATAATCGCCAAAGTGATAAAAGATAATCCTAACAAAGTTAAAGAATATAAATCAGGAAAAGATAAACTTTTTGGTTTTTTTGTAGGTCAAGTTATGAAAATTTCTGGTGGAAAAGCTAATCCACAATTGGTGAATGAAATTTTGAAAAAAAATCTTTAAGTTTATGGGCTCTGACCTTAAAATTACAAATCAATTACAAGAATATATTTTAGACCATGGACTGAAACTTCATCCAATTCAAAAAGAAATAATTAATTACAATACATCATTAGGTGATATTAAAAAAATGCAGATTGCTATTTCTCAATGTCAATTTCTTCATTTGATTATTAAAATTTCAAATATAAAAAATGTTTTAGAGATAGGAACATTTACTGGTTTAAGTACTTTATCAATGGCATTAGCATTAACTGAAAATGGAAAAATAACTACATTAGATAAAAATGAAGAAACAAATAAAATCGCAATTAACTTTTTTAAAAAAGCAAAACAAGATCATAAGATTAAAACTATAATTAAACCTGCTTTAGAAAGTTTGGATGAAATTAAAGATCAAACTTTTGATTTAATATTTATTGATGCAGATAAAATGAATTATAAAAAATATTATGAAAGTTCATTAAATTTATTAAATCTTGGAGGTTTGATAATAATTGACAATGTTTTATGGCACGGTGAAGTTGTTGATAAAAATAATGATGATAAATTTACTTTAAATATTAAAGATTTTAATAATTATATTGCAAAAGATGAAAGAGTTGAAAAATTAATTGTTCCACTCGGAGATGGAATGACCATATGTAGGAAAATATAATGTATGAAATATTAGGTTTTTATAAATTTATTAAAATAAATTATTTAAAAAAAAATAAGAAATTTTTACAAAGATTTTTGATAAAAAATAAAATTAGAGGAACTATAATTATTTCTAAAGAAGGTATAAATGGCACAATTTCAGGTAAATCTAAAGATATTAAAACTTTAATTAATAAGTTAAAAAAAATTTTTATATTTAAAAATTTTGATAGTAATAATAATTCAAAGAGCTCATTACAGCCATTTCATAGGGCAAAAGTTAAAATTAAAAAAGAAATAGTTCCTATGAATTTAATCTTATCAAAAAGAATAAAAAAAAAAGATAGTCACGTTGAGCCAAAAAAATGGAATAAGTTAATTAAAGATAAAGATACTTTGGTAATTGATTCTAGAAAACCTTTTGAATATGAAGTTGGAACATTTAAAAAATCTGTTAACCCAAATATTGACAATTTTAGAGATTTCCCAAAATACTTAAAAAAATTAAAAAAAGATAAGCCTATTGCTATGTTTTGTACTGGAGGAGTACGTTGTGAAAAAGCATCTGTATTTTTAGAAAAAAAAGGATTTAAAAATATTTATCAATTGAAAGGTGGAATTTTAAACTATTTAAAAAAAATTAAAAAAAATAATAGCCTTTGGAAAGGTGAATGTTTTGTTTTTGATAATAGAATTAGTCTTAAACATGGTTTAAAAATAGGATCTTTTTCAATGTGCAGTGGTTGTAGAAAACCTATTTCAAAAAAAGATAAAAAATCAAAAAAATATGAAGAAGGAGTTACATGTCCTAATTGCTATGACAAATTAACAGAATCACAAAAATCACGTTTTAGAATGAGACAAAATCAGATATACAGGGCAAAATTATTAGGAAAAAAACACATTTTTCAAAAAGAATTTAAATAAGGTATATTTGTCTAAATCAATTAAACTAACAAAAGATCCAATATGGTCATTACTTAAAAATGTAACCATTCCTGCTAGCACAGGATCTTTATTTCAAACTTTTTATAATTTGGTAGATACTTGGTTTGCAGGTAAAATATCTGCTGAAGCTATTGCTGCTATAGCTAAATCTTTTCCAATATATTTTGTAATTATTGCTGTTGGTGTAGGTATTGGAGCTGCTACAAATGCTTGTATCGGAAATTTACTTGGTGAAAAAAATACAAGGAAAGCATCATTGTTAGTTGCTCAATCAGTTACTTTTGCAATATTTGTTTCAATCATAGTTACTTTATTTGGTTTAAATGCATCTAATTTTTTACTTTCTGTAATGGGATCTGATATTGAAAGCATAACTTTAACCAGGAAATATTTGGATATTATATTTTTTGGTACATTTATTGTTATGATTCAAATTTCATTAAATGGAACATTAAATGCACAAGGTGATACAAAAAGTTATAGAAATGTTTTAATATTTAGCTTCTTTTTAAATATATTCTTAAACCCTTTATTTATTTGGGGTTATGGTATTATACCTGGATTTGGTATTGCAGGTTTAGCAATAGCAACAGTAATATCACAATCTATTGGTACAATTTATCTGGCTTATAAAGTTAATTCCTGCAAGTTGAAAAAATATCTTTATTTAAAATGTTTTATTCCAAAGCTAGATTTAATGAAGGAATTATTTGACCAATCCTTACCTATTATGTTTAGTATGCTTTTTATAGGCGTTGGTATATTTAATATACTTTATTTTATTGGCCAATTTGGAGAATTAGCTGCAGCAGGTTATGGAGCTGCTTTAAGAATTGAACAAGTTTTTCTTTTACCAGTAATAGGTTTAAATACTGCTGTTTTATCAATAGGTGGACAAAACTTTGGAGCAAAAAATTATGATCGTATAAGAGAACTTTATATTAAAGCATTATTTTTTGGATCGTCGTTTATGACAGCGGCAGGAATAATAATATTTTTTGGTGCGGAAATTTTAGTTTCATTATTTACAGATAATCCTGAAGCAATATATCACGGAGCTATTTATCTAAAAGTTGCGGCATTAATTGGTCCTATTTATCCAGTATTTTTTATAACAACTGCAGTTTTTCAAGCTGTTAAAAAACCTATCTACAGTCTTTATCTGAGCGTATTAAGATTAACTGCATTCCCATTTTTGAGTTTATGGTATGTAATTAATATCAGAGGTGGAGATTATGAAGATATTTTTTATACAATTATGGCCACTAATTGGATAATGGGAATTGCTGTTTTAATATTTATTGGGTATTTTCTTAACAATGTTTTTAAACAAAAGAAAACTCTTTTTTCTTACTAGTATCAGTCTAATATTTTTTTTTCTAATATATAATGATGTTAAGTCATTTGAAATTAAAGTTATAGATGGTGATACTATTCATTTAAATGGTCAAAAAATTAGATTTAGCGGGATAGATACACCTGAACTTAAACAAACATGCGGCATTGATGAAAAAATTATTTTTTGTGGGATTGAAGCAAAAAAATTGTTAATTAAAAAAATAGGAAATAATAAAGTTAAATGCATTCCAGAAGGCAAAGATCAATATAAAAGAATATTAGCAGAATGTTTTGTTAATAATGAAAGTCTTTCAAGTTTTTTAGTAAAACAGGGCTATGGTTTTGCTTATCGAAAATATTCTAAAAAATTTATTAAAGATGAGGAATACGCAAAAATTAATAAACTAGGTATGTGGTCAATGAAATTCGAATATCCATGGGATTATAGAAAAAAAAATTAATATTTAATCATTTTTTAATTTTTTTTCTAACTTTCTTACAAAATAAGAAACTATTAATATTAAAAATAAATATTCAAGAATTAAGAAAGTATAAATTTCTAAAGGTCTATAAGTTGTAACCACTAACTCATTAGCTTTTCTTGTTAGGTCTCCAATTCCAATTATTGAAACTAAAGATGACATTTTTAAAACATAGACAAATTGATTACCAATAGCGGGTAAAATATTTTTGATAGCTTGAGGTAAAATAACTAATCTTAATTTTCTAAAAAAATCTAGTCCCAAGGAACTTCCAGCTTCCCATTGTGCTTTTCTGATTGAATTAATTCCAGCTCTGAAAATTTCAGCTTGGAAAGCACTTTCGCTAATAGATAATGCAATGATACCAGAAACAAAGGGACTGAAGCTAATTCCTGTCATTATAGGCAAACCATAATAAATCCATAGAATTAAAACTAATAATGGAATTGCTCTTACTATTTCAACATATCCAATATTTAGATAAGTTAAAAATTTATTTTTTGCTAAAGAGGGAACAGCTACAATAAAACCTATAATCATTGAAATAATTATTGAAACAACTGAAATATAAATTGTTGTAGTTAAACCACTAAGTAAAAATTTAAGATTAGTTAGTCCCTCAATATTGTTAGGTGATAATATAAACCAACCTAACTCTTGTCCGCTACAAGATGTTAGAGGTAAAATTAAAAGTAAAAAAATTAAATTTCTCACTTTTAAAATTATAAAGAATTAAAAATTAATATCTAATTTATTATAAGCTTTTAAGATTATATTTAGCTAAGAGTTTTGTAAAAAAACCTGAAGATTTTTTCTTTTTGATCCAATCATTTACATAACTTTTCCAATCCTCATCATCTTTTGGAACCATCATAGCTAAAAAAGCTGGATTTTTTTCTCCATCAGGAACTATAGCTAGTTGAGGATAGGTAATAACAAGTTTATTTGCTTCTGTTGAACTTGTTATGTTTCCATCAGCTCTACCAGCTAATACTTCTTGAAAGTCTCTTGCAGGAGCTTCTACAGAGTTTAATTTAGATTTAGGAAAAAATTCTTTAGCCTTTTCCTCTTGAGATGTACCAAGGGTAGTTGCTATAGTTACTTTCTCATTGTTCAATGAGTCCCATGTCGAAAATTTTTTTAAATTTTTTTTAAGTACCAGTGGAACAGTTCCGTATTTATAATAAGTATCTGTAAATCCAGCCACTTCAGTTCTTTTAGGAGTTTTGGTTACACTAGTTGAAATATCATATCTTGATGAAGTAATTCCAGATACTATTGTTTTCCATTCAGCTGGAATAAACTTGATTTTAACACCCATATCTTTTGCTAATTCATTCATTACATCAATATCAAATCCTTTATATTTATTAGTAGCAGGATCTTTAATTGTCATTGGATCCCAATCACCAGTAGTTCCAACTTTTAATTCACCTGAAGATAAAATTTTATTTAAATTTGATTCTGCGTTTAAAGATAAAGGTAAAATTGCAAAAAATATAATAAGTAATAATTTTTTCATATTTATAATGTAGTTGATTTTAAATATTATTTTTACCTATAATTTTGACGCACTATCATTCATCCAAGAAAATAAATGTTGTGAAAATGAACGCCTTACAAATAGATTTATTTCATTTTTATCTTGATTTTGAATAATTACATCTATTTTTGCTAAAATAGTTTGAGCAACAGATCCTTTTTTATTTTGAAATTCATTAAAATTAAAAGGGGAACCAGTTTGAAATAATTCGTATATTTTGTTTCCTCTGAGTTTAATCATTACAAATTGATCAGTGACATCTGTAATTGCACCAAGATTTAATTTTGAAATATTATTATTTAATAGTTCTTCAGTTTCATAATTATTTGTATTTTCATCTACATGTTCATTAGAAAATATCATCCATTCATCAGGACTTAGCCAAAGTGCTGTTAATTTATCACTTTGTGTAGAAGTGTTTGCTTCAGTAGGCAAAAGCATATTTAATGATTTGCCAACGGCAGAAATAAACTCTCTTTTCTTTCCTCTTAAAATTAATTTCATTATTGGTTTGACCTCTTCCATTTGGATATCTTGGAATGATTTTTTTTCAGGTAGTGGTTGATTATAATTAAGCATTTAATCTTTTGTTCTCCTTATCTAAAAAAACTGGATCAGCCACTGTTACATTGATATTCTTTTTTTCCATTGGGATTATTAATTTTTGTCCCATCATATTTTTTCCACCTCTAACAACACCTAAAGCTATAGATTTTTTAAGGTTAGGACTGTAATAACTTGATGTTACATGTCCTAACATTTCAATAGGTGATTTATTTATATCAGCTACTATCTGGGCACCTTCTTCTAACACTTCATTAGGATTATCAGTCAATAAGCCAACTAACTGTTTTCTATCTTCTCTGATAGTGTCTGATCTATATAATGATCTTTTTCCAATAAAATCGTATTTCTTTTTACTTACAATCCAATTCATTTGTAGATCAATTGGTGTCATAGTTGCGTCTGTATCTTGACCAACAATTATAAAACCTTTTTCTGCTCGAAGTAAGTGCATTGTCTCAGTTCCATATGGTGTAATATTAAATTCTTTCCCAGCCTCCATACATTTTTCCCATACTGATTTACCATAATTAGCCTGAATATTAATTTCATAACTATGTTCTCCAGTAAAACTAATTCTCATAACTCTACAATTAATTTTACCAATTTTTGCATCCTTAAATGACATATGTGGAAAATTCTCATCTGATAAATCTAAATCTGGAATAACTTGAGATAAAATCTTTTTACTATTAGGACCACAAACACTTACCGTTGCAAAATGATCAGTTACAGATGTTAAATAAACATCTAATTCTGGCCATTCTGTTTGTAGGTAATCTTCTAATTTACCCAAAACATTAGCTGCCCCACCAGTAGTTGTTGTCATTATATAATTATTTTCACTTAATCGAGTAGTAACTCCATCATCATAAACCATACCATCTTCATTAAGCATTAGACCATATCGACATTTGCCAATAGCTAGTTTTGACCAAGCATTTGTATAAACACGGTTTAAAAATTCAGAAGCATCTGTTCCTTGAATATCAATTTTACCAAGTGTAGATGCGTCTAATATACCAGCACTTTCTCTTGCAGCCTTACTTTCTCTTTGAACAGCTTGGTGCATATCTTCATTTTCTTTTGGATAATACCAAGCTCTCTTCCATTGACCTACATTTTCAAACTCAGCTTTATTATCTACATGCCAATCATGAATTGGTGTTTTTCTAAATATGTCAAAATATTCACCTATATTTCTACCAACTATTGTTCCAAAAGTTAGAGGAGTGTAGGGTGGCCTGAATGTTGTTGTGCCAAGTTCATTCATCTTGACACCAGTAGTTTCTGAAATTATTCCTAAGGCATGCATATTACCAAGTTTACCTTGATCAGTACCCATACCAGTAGTCGTGTATCTTTTTACGTGTTCAATTGATCTAAAACCTTCTCTTAAAGCTAATTTAATATCTTTTGCAGTAGCATCATTTTGATAATCAACAAAAGGTTTTGTTTTTCCTAAAATTTTATCAGATGGAAGCAGCCAAATATTTCTTTTTGATTTATTAGCAGAAGATAAAATTTCAATATTTTCATAATCTGTATTTTTAATATTTAAAAATTCTTTTAAAGATTTTGGTACATTTGTAAAAATTTCATCTAATGTTAAATCACCATTACAAGCCCCAATACTTAACTGTGTTGATGGGTAAGTATTAGGTATAAACACTTGATCTTCCTCTCTAAATGTTAATTTTCCTCCTGATTGAGTAAATAAATGAACTGCTGGTGTCCAACCACCAGATATTCCCAAACAGTCACAAGATAGATTAATTTTAGAACCTATTACTTTTTGTCCATCTTTTGAAAGTTGCATTATAGAAACTTTGTTAATTCTTTTATAGCCTGATGTGTTAGTTACGGTAAACCCCTTGAAAACTTTAATGTTATTTTTTTCTATTTCATAAACCAGTTTAGAATCTACTTCTTCTCTATTATCAATAATAGCTTCAACTCTTATTCCTTTTTGTATTAAACTAATTGCAGTTTCATAAGCACTATCGTTATTTGTTAAAAGTATATTCTTTTCACCACAAGCTACTCCAAATAAGTCAGCATATTTCTTAATTGCTGAAGAAAGTAAAATTCCTGGACGATCATTATTATTAAAAATCAAAGGTCTTTCTATAGATCCTGTGGCAGTAATAACTTTTTTTGCTCTTATCTTAAGTAATTTATGTCTAGTTTTATTTTTTCTTTGTTCAATGGGCAAATGATCAGTAATACTTTCCCTGGCTAATAAAAAATTATACCCATGGAATGCTGCAACACTTGTTCTTGTTTTTATTTCTAAATTTTTTAATTTTTTAATTTCGTTAATTTCCTTTTCTAACCAAGAACTTGAAGTTTGATTGTTTAATTTAAAATGCTGTGAATTTTGATAAATTGTTGACCCCCCAAGATATGGTTTTTCATCAATTAAAAGTGTTTTTAATCCATTTTTAGCCGCTGTTTTAGCAGCCATAATTCCTGAAATACCAGCTCCAATAACTAAAACATCACAGTGAACAAATTTATGTTCATAAATATCTGGATCTGGTTCAGTAGGAGATCTACCTAAACCTGCAGATTTTCTTATAAAATATTCATATTTTTTCCAAAAACTAGCAGGCCACATAAAAGTTTTATAATAAAAACCCGCAGGAAATATTGGAGATAAAAAATTATTTATTCCACTAATATCAAAATTAACACTAGGCCAACAATTTTGACTTGAAGCTTCTAAACCTTCATAAATTTCAACTTCTGTAGCTCTTACATTTGGCTCTGATCTAGATGAATTATTATGAAGTTGAATGATAGCATTTGGTTCTTCTGAACCTGCGGTCATAATTCCTCTTGGTCTATGATATTTAAAACTTCTACCTACTAAATGAATATCATTAGCCAGAAGAGCAGAAGCAAGAGTGTCACCCTTAAAACCATAATATTTTGTACCATTGAATTTGAATGAAATTCTATATGTTTCATCGATAAATTTACTGCTTTTAACTCTTAAATTTTTTGTCATTTTTTATTCTGTTGGTGGTTTCTCTCCCATTTTATAGACAGCTTTTATTTCATCATTTGAAGTATCACGAACAACATTAAACCATTTTCTACAACCATGGGCATGAACCCACCTTTCAAATTGAATACCTTTAATATTTTTTCTCATAAATAAATATTC
>Ga0208411_1001688_pt1 | contig 14447 bp, 8 predicted proteins | sample ETN01SmetaG_4_FD_185793 | JGI IMG/M metagenome (GOLD analysis project Ga0208411, IMG submission 185793) | Marine microbial and viral communities from oxygen minimum zone, Eastern Pacific Ocean - ETNP2014F12-01SV261 (SPAdes) (version 2) | ecosystem: Environmental > Aquatic > Marine > Oceanic ...
CTACGGAATCGTCAGTAGGTTTCATCGGAAACATAATGGCAGCTCCATCCCTGAAATCATCATGCCTTAACGCTGCAGTGTCTATGCTATCATCTCTCCATTGCAATCTAATAGCTACCGAGCATGGATTCCGTAATACACTGACAGCAACCTGTGTTATAGCGGGAGCAAATTCTTTTGGTTCCGTTACATCCTGCGGAAGCAGTGAAACTACCGTTCTCGGAGCATTGATCCACTGAGCAGCAAAAGGATTGGTAGAAATTTTGCCGCCTGCATCTGCGGAGGCAATACTTGCAACATCCACTCCTCCGGTTTGATCAGCATTCAAAGTAGCGCCTGCTGCCTCAACCTTGTCAATGCCGACCACATAAAAAGACAGCATTACAGCTAAACATATTGTTAATAATTTTTTCTTCATCTATGTCCTTTCATTAAAATTTTTTTATTTGATGAATTCAGACAATTGCGTACTATCTTTCAGCGCTTCATGTCCACACTCAATACCACCTCTGTCCCTCGCTGATTCATCCAGTGAATCGCTCACATCCGGAGCTTTGAGCCTTCGAGGTTTGACCTTGAGAAATGCAACTTCCATTTCCAAAAATACTTTCAGAAGGCCGGCCATCTTTTGATAATATTCATCATTTCCTTTTGATTCAAGAAGCTTTGCAAAGAAAGAGGCCCAACTACCTAACTCATTCTTCATAAATTTCTTTTGTGTCTTAACACAAACGTCCACCTTCTCTGAACCATCGTTCTCAATGGCATACCCTTCCTTAAAGGTGAGAACATACATAAATTCCAGTTCCAGACTGATGTGGTCCAAGCCCTCCAGTTGTTTACCGGCAGGCTCCAAACCAAACGCGTTATAGTAACCGGCTATGTCTGCCAGATGCTGGCTGGACTGAAACATATGATCTTGCCCATAATGTGATCCCATTGGAGGATAATCTTTATGAACAGTATGTCCAAACACAGTATGAAATTTCTCCTGAAGATAAGAGAGGTCGCGGTTTGGAAACTCCTTACCAATCACCTCTTCCAATGCCGTAATGATTTCAATGGCATTATCACCCATCTCCTTTGTTATCTCTGTTGTATTATTAACTAAGATGTAGGAGAAGTAATCCTTGAGTTCCTTGATAAAGGAACCTTTAGCAAGTAAATTAAATATCTCCTCCTTCGGGTAATGGAAGGCAAGTGAGAGGAGCCGGTATATCTGGCTCCTCACAAATGCAGTCTCCGCCTTTGCTTTATCTTCCTTACTCACATCTTTTTTTTCTGTTTCCGTAGACGCCATCAAAGATCTCCTATTCTCTTAAATTGATGTGATGTGTTTTTCCGGTCTGATATGGATCGGTTCCTCAATCGTGGTCCTGACTATTTCTTTTCCATCATGACCATAACCGATAACCGTGTCGTTGTACATCGCCCACGGTTTTCCGTGAAAGACCGTCTCATATACTTTCGGCCCCTTCTTTATCCCAAATTTGAAAATAATCTTTTGGGTCTTCCTGAAGAGGTTCATTACTGCCAGGAGTTCTCTGTCAGGCGCCAGATACTGTTCTACCGCGTGATCGGCTCCCGGGCCAAACATCTGTTTGGAATAATCCCTTGGCGCGTTTCTTGCCGGAATGTAATAACCATTCGGCTCAGTCCCGAACTGCGGATAGAGAGGGAGAGCTACTTTTCTTACCTTTATCAGGTAATAAAGGGGATGCTGAGGATCATGCGCCCACTCACCGTTTTTATCTATCTTAACCAATCCCTGCATTCTGATCTGACCAACACACGCAGCCATACACCTGGTTTCCATTGGGCGTCCACCGGAAATCGGGTCAGTCCCTTCTATTCTTGGATAACAGGCGATACATTTTTCAGAGATTCTTGTCGTGGATCTGTACATAGGTTTTTTGTATGGACATTGTTCCACGCACTTTCTATACCCTCTACAGCGGGCCTGGTCTATAAGCACGATCCCATCCTGCTGACGTTTGTAAATAGCTTTTCTCGGGCAAGCACCAAGACACGCGGGATATGTGCAGTGGTTGCATAATCTCTGCAAATAGTGGAACCATCTGCCGCTATGCTCCGGCAATTGCTCACCTTCTGTAAAGTTTGTATGTACTCCAGCCTTAGAATCTCCGGTCGCAGTATCTTCATATATGTTTGGAAAACGCCATTCTTTATCCGAGGGAACATAACCGACCGCGTTTTGTCCTCTTTCTCTTTCCTTTGCGGTTGGCGCCTCAAAGATCGTCATTCCATTATACGTTCCGTAGATGCCTTTACCCTGTCGCGAGTTCCAAGTCTGTCCCGCTGGATTAGCTTTCTCTAAGAGATGCATTGCTTTTTGGTCCCAGAACTGGGGATATCCACCATACGGCTTTGTCTCAACATTATTCCACCACATAAACTCCTGGCCTTTTGAAAATGTCCAGGTAGCCTTACAAGCCATGGTGCATGTCTGACAGGCAATACAGCGGTTTATATTAAAAACAAAAGCAAACTGGCGGTTTGGATGGGCTTCCTCATAGGGATACCACATCTTTCTTCCTAATTGCCAATTATGAACTTCAGCCATGATATTTTTCCTCCTTAATATCAAATTTATATAATGACGGGAGGGGGGTAAAAACCCCCTTCCCATCTATTTGTTCACTATTAAATGTCTAATTTAGACATTTACCCTTACAAGCTTTCCTTTTAAGTACATCTTGGAAAGACGGTTCTCATTAGCAGGTGTAAGACCGGTTTTGACCGGATCCCAGAGACCTACTCCGCCTATACCGGCATCTTCCGCCTTTGTGATCTTAATAAGGGTTTCTTTCGGCACGGTGTTTACTCCATGATTGTCCGGTTCACAACCAAAGAAGAATCTCATAGCAATCTTTTTCTTGTGAAAGAGTGTATCGGTCTGATGCATAGGCATGGACCAATCTCTTGTCACTGACTGCTGTGATCCGTATCTAAAGTTTGACTGATAACCCGTATCCGCAGAAACTGCCCTTCCATCCGGCCTTGACTCATGAGCTTTTACGGTCTTTTCAGACGCCGTGTAAGGAGCATGTTTCATCATGGTTGTACTGTATGGATACGCTGGATTATATTTTGCCCTGACCATTAACCTTGCAACCTTATACCTCGGATCACTCGGTCTCCAGTTCCTGTATGGCCTGTCGGCAGGGTTAGCGTCTGCGTAAACATAGTCACCGTCTCCGATTCCCATGTCTTTGGCAGCCTGTGGATTAATATGGAGCTGATGCTCTCCGACACCCGGACATCTCTTATCCATTCTGTAAGGATCACCGTAGTTATTGTTCCAGATAAGGTTCCAGTCACAAACAGACCATTGAGAATGCACTCTATGTCTTGTCTTCGGAGTAACACAGTAAAATTTGTAGCCTTTCTCCCAGAGGAAGTTCTTCGTCCTTTTTACCGCGCTCCATGGTTTCTTAATATTCCGAACCGTCCTCTCATCCCAGTGTTCAGCGTCTTCTGGAAGACCCTGGTCATCCGGGCGGATGTACGGGTTGGTACTTACGATAACATTCGGTAAGAATGGCGTTGCTTCCGGACCTTCCCTGTGAACGATAAAGTTCTCGCCTGCTTCTATAGCAGTAGGATCATCCGAATATGCCGCGAATCTTCCGTGATCAAGGTAGGTTGGGCGATCTTCCTGAGTCTGTTCCCAGAAAGAGTTTCTCGGATAGGTCCGGTACATCATCAACGCACCACCCTCTTCGCCGTATTCACCTTTAATTATTTTTTCTACCGAGTAGCTTCCTTTTCCTTTCACCGGAGATGTTGTCGTCGTGCTGCCATCTAAAATCCGGTTCAAGTAGACGTCATGGTTGCCTTCCAGGGCGAATTTGTAGTGGTTATAGAACCTCTTGTCCCCGGTCAGTTTAAACAGAGCATTAGCAACGCCTGCCTGACAGTTGAGATCATCCAATGTATCGTACAGAGGTTTAATACCACCTTTCCAAATCTGGATGAACGGGTTGGAACAGGCAGTCGCGCATTCGTGGACTTCCTTCTCCATCCATGTGTTGGCGGCAAAAATGATATCTGAATATTCCGCGGAAGAGGTCATCTCAATATCTGATGTGATGATCATCTCAATCTTTGGATTAACATTGAAGATCATATCGTAATGGTGTTTCGCGTTGTTAAACAAGTTAACGTTTACATACCAAAGAGCTTTGGTAGGAGTTGGCATAGCTGACCAGCCGGTAAAGTTCTTCCGACCATATTTCGGTGTATTAACAACAAGCGGCATATCACCGTGGTTCCAGTAGCCAACCTCTTCGCCTTTTGCGCGTCCTTTAATCTTTAAATCCTTGGCGCGCGCTTTTGGATCGAGGTTCTGATGAAATGGATCTTCCGCAACCAGGCCATAAAATCCAGGACCACTCCATTTGGAAGCCTGCCAGTTACCGGCTTTATAGTTGCCAGCCCATGTGTGGGAACCGGAACCAAACGCTCCAAGATTTCCTGTAAGCATTAATGGCAAATAAGTTGCTCTGTTATGCAGAGTCGCATGGAACCAGTGATTGATACCCTCACCATAATGGATGGATATCGGTTTAATGGTCGCAAAATCATGAGCGAGCCTTTTCAGCTTGCTTTTCTCGGCGCCACAGATTTCATGAACGGAATCAAGATCATAGTCCTGTAAATGAACCTTATACATCTGGAACACAGGCATTACAGGGACCTCTTCACCGTTTTTCAGTTTGACCTTGAAAGTACCTTCTAAAGCAGGATCAATACCGGCAGATTTCATATACTTTCCAATGTGGTCTCTGGAAATAGCCTTTACGCTGTTGGTCTTGCTGTCCCACACGCAAAAGTCGCCGCCGATTTTTTTATACTGCGCGTCCGTAAGACCCTGGACCGCATAACTGTATCCGTCCTTTTTCAGGAGGTTTTTATGGTCTTTAATTACATCGTTGGCTCTTAACTTTTTCAAATTGTCCGTTCTGATAAGCAGTGGGAAATCCGTATACCCCTTTACAAAATCTTTATCATACTGATTATTATCAATAAGAGATTTTGTGATATAAAGAAATATTGAGGTATCTGATAATCCCGGTCGTATTGGTATCCAGTAGTCTGATTTGGTTGCAGGGGGATTATACTCCGGGCTGATAGTTACAATTGTCCCGCCCCTTTCCTGAATTTCGGCCAGCCAGTGAGCTTCAGGCATTTTATTCTCAATAAGATTTTTACCCACCTGAATGGTCAGCTTGGAAAACCTCAGATCGTTAAAGTCAATATCAGAGGTCTGCAATCCATGACTCCAGGGATGTCCTGGCGCTTGATCGCCGTGCCATGTATAGTTTGACCAGTTTCTTCCGCCTCTGGCATTTTTTTCTGTAGCTCCCCTGACGTAAACATCAAGAAGGGCCATCATGGTGGAGACTCTGTAGGTACCATATACACCGATAACCTGGAGAAGTCCCATTCCGCCGCGGAACTTGAGGGTCCTTGTTCCAGCGCCACCCATATCTTTAATCATATCCGGATCATAACCCTGATCCAACAAGAGCTGTCCGCCTGCCTTTCCGCTGTATCTCCTGGAGATAGCTTCAAAGCCTTTAGCTGCATACATAAAGGCATCGTCCCAGGAAACCCTTACGAAACCATCAGAAGCACGACTTCTAAACTTATACTTAACTCTGTTATCTTCTGATAAATGAGGAAATCCATCATCGGCCCACTGTTTCCACATTTTTCTTATCATCGGGTATTTAAGTCTGTATGGTCCGTATACCCTTCTGGCGAAAGTGTATCCCTTAAGACACATTCTCGGGTTCCAGTTTCTTGTTGCCTTGTTACCATAAATATCGCCGTAGTTCTGATGAGCATAGTTCTGCTCCGTTCTCATTACCACGCCGTTTCTTACAAAGGCTCTTACCCTGCACTGATGAGTATCATTAGGTGAACAGGCATAAGTAAAGGTCCTGTCGTATCTATACTGATCGTGGTAAAGCCTTTCCCACTTTACATCAGGATAGGACGACAACGGATTATCTACCTTTGTCACCATGGAACTCAACGCAAGGTTATTCCTGTTAAGAGCGGCTATTGATGCAGCAGTTGCAGCGCTTATCTGCAGAAATTTCCTTCTTTTTAAATGCATAAATAGTTTCCCTTTCTTTATAAAAAAATTTTATAAAATATGTCTCTTCCTGGGCCTTGTCCCGACTTTCCTCTAAAACAAGGTTTGTTCTTTAAAGAAAAGTTCCGACTATCTTTTAATAAATAGGATAGTCTGTAAAATCCCGACCGTTTCGCCTCCTTTTCTTTTAAATATCCCGGTTCCAAAATGGCCGGGGAAAAAATGTTTAATAAAAAATTTAACCATAAAAAATAACTTAACGCGCGCCTTTAGTTGGCGCTGTATAATGCAAAACCCCTTTTTATACTTGCGATCTCATCGGGGTAAAATCCTCTTGCCGTTCAAACGGTTTCAAATTGTAAAGATCCATACACCGCTCACATGCCCAGTCCTCTTCCCATTTTGGAAAATCCTTTTTTATTTTTTCTAAAGCTTCAGGAGAAAAATCATGAACAGGGTGATAGGTGGGGAATTTACAGAGGGGACAGGGGCTTCCCGGCAGGGCAACCTTTTTCTTTGTCTCTGCATCTCCTTCTTTGGTGGATATATCTGCCGACTGCAAAAGTTTGTAAGGGTCTGAGGCAAGTTCAGCAATTCCCGAATGGGTCATCTTCTCCCTGTTCCAGAGGGTTTCAAAGATGGTCTTCCTGTCTTCCTCGGGTAACTTGACATAGAGGAGATTAAACTCCTTCCAACAGCCGTCTCTACCCATGTCTGTTGCGTCCCTTCCTTCTCTTGCCAAACGACCTTCTATATAGATGTCCCACATGACTCTGTACCGGTCCCTGATGAAGGCGTCTTCACTCGGGTTTTTTCCAAATCGCCTTGTGTTGTAACCAAACTCTTCATCCAAAATATCATTAAGATGCATAAACTCATGTCGGATAACGTTTACAAAACCATTTGGATTAAAGAAACATTGAGGCCGAAGCCTGATGATAGTCGCTTTTTGGTCTGTTTCCAAATGCCTGTTAGAAATATTTACACTCTCTTCTTCCCTGTTATATGCCTTCCTTATTTCCATGAGGCCTATCTTTTCTGGAATTAAAGGGAACTCTTCAAGGATCTCCTCGATGCCACTTCCAAGACCCAGCGTGGCAAAGACCTTTCTATCTACCTCTTCAAACCCCTCTTCCCTATCGTCGTCGTCATCGGGAAGATTATATAACGATTCTCTTAACTTGTGATACTCTTTGGTGAGACCGAGATCTCCTTCCTTTTCCCTGCGCTCCATCTCCATTCTTACTAATTCATCCAACATATCTGGGGCGTAATCAATATCCATTCAGGTCCTTTCTTAACTTTGTTTAAAAAATAAAATCACACTTGTTACAAATCCCGGACGTAATTGTTTTTTAGCTAAAACAAGTAATCTTCAAATACCTCCAAAGGGGGTTCCACTCCATTTTATAAAATGAGAAAGGGAGTATACGCTTCCTCATTTAATGTTGTCAAGCAAAATGTTAAAAAAAGAGAAACTTTTTTTATGCCCATCACAAACTAAAGCATTGAAAGTATAAGAGGTTTAGATTAGGAGCAATTAGGATGCCATCTTAATAAAGTCTTGATTTACTTCGTATGGCATTGATTTATCAAGTATTACTTGGTTTAATGGTTTAGCGGAGAAATTCCGCAATGTTACAAATAGGTAACAGAAAGGAATTTAACGGTGCATTACAATTTTATTTTCTCCTCTGTTGATGGTATATATTGTGGTGAAAGCAATTAAGTATACAATATATTGAAAAAAATGGCGTAATGTAGTTCGAGGGTTGACTTTTTTTTCGAATTTATAATAGTTTAAGAGTAGTATTACTTAATGGAAACAAAGTTTACCTTTTAGTAGTACTAATTTTCCTGAATTTTTTCCGGATTGTCTTCCTCAAAATCCCTCTCACAGGTTAAAAAAAACAAAAGTTCCAAAATAAAACCTTGTAAGTTATCTTGAGGTAACTGAGCGGCTAAAAGGTTTTTTTTTGCTTCACGATTTCTTTCAGATTTTATGGATTAATAGATGGCGGATTTTAACTACATAGAAAATGAAAAATTTGACTTGGGATTTATGTTTTGATAATTTAAAAAAACTAATGGCATTCTCTAGGTGGTTTTATGAAAGTTTTGTATAAAGATTTCAATCAAGAGGCATTTTCGTTTCAAAATGACCCGGTACTGGTGCTGGAGGAATTCTGGACTCCTGACGACCAGGCCTTTTTCCTGGATGCCATGAAAAAGGCTGCCTGGAAAACCCTTAAGGACATGCCCGCAGTGGCCAGTGCTTTTCCAAATTCCGGGAACTGGCACAGGGGGGATGTAGCTCAAGAGGAAAGAGAGATATTTCTAAGTAAAATCACTCTTGACTGCATTGCCGACCACATTGATTCTTTTCCTAACATTAAGGGGCGTCATTTGAATTTAAATTATTATTCATACGGAGTGGGCGACAGCCTGCCCACCCATGATGATACGGACGAAGCTTATGTGCCCTCTCATCTTCCACGCCCACCCCTTCGCCGGCTGGCAATGGTTGCCTACTTTCACAATGAATGGGAACCTAATTGGGGCGGTGAGTTGCTCGTTTACGGAGACAGGAAAGATAAAACCGGCAAAAAAACACTTGATATTGTCGGATGCGTGGCCCCTAAACCCAGGTCGCTGGCAATGTTTACTGTTCCGCGTCATCATCGTGTATGCCGAATCGATCCTTTAGCTGGTGATCACCGACGACAAACCATCGTGACATGGTTCATGACAGAACATTAGGAGTTAACAAGTATTTTAATATCGGACCGCAGAATTTAGATAACTATGGTGCATTATGCAAGGCTTAGCTAAGTTTTTAAGACACCCCGTCCTGAAGGGACATTTTAGAGGAGAGTTCTCTCCCCAAATTGAGGGTGTCCGAAAACTGTCATTCTGAGGCTTTGCCGAAGAATCTCTGTTTTAAAAACTTATTGAAATCATGAGATTCTTCGCTTCGTTCAGAATGACAATCATGTGACTTCCGCAGTTTTCGGACAGCCTGATATAGGGGATTGTAATTTTGATTGCGGCGGAAGGCCGCACTAAGTACTCCTGTAGCAACTTAATTTTGGGTTGCGGCGAAGCTGCTCTATGGTTTCTTTGATAATGTTATGAAAGTTCTATTTCAAGATTTCAATCAAGAGTCATTTTCGTTTGACAAAGATCCTGTGCTGGTGCTGGAGGAATTCTGGACTCCTGAAGAACAGACCTTTTTCCAGAACGCCATGAACCAGGCGACCTGGAAAAAACTTGCGGATATGCCTGAGGCATCTCGCTCTTTCCCAAATTGCGGAAATTGGAGCATGGGGGATATTGGGCAACCGGAGAGGGAAAGATTTCTGGATAAGATTAATCTACCATGCATTGCCAACTACACCGGTTCTTCTGATGACATTAAGCAACCTCAGTTGAATTTAAATTATTTTTCTTACGCAGTGGGCGACTGCCTCTCCATACATGATGATACCAATAAGGCGGATGTGACCTCTAAAGAAGCCTCTCCCCTGCGCCGACTGGCAATAACCGCATACTTCCACGATAAATGGGACGTTGATTGGGGCGGTGAATTGATCGTATACGGAACAGAGAAGGATGAAACAGGCAAGCAAACAACCGTCGAAATTTCCGAATGCATTGCCCCTGAACCACGGTCACTGGTTATCTTTACCGTTCCGCGTTTTCATCGTATTTGCCGGATCGATCCCCGCGCCACCGATGCTTACCAGCAACTTTCGATTGAGACATGGTTCATGACCGGGCATTAACAATTAACAGCTTACAATTAGCAATTGGAAATAATTAGTTCTTGTTTTTTTAGGTACTGTTTAGCTTTTTTTGCAACGGCTTATGCAGGGCTGAGGAACTTAGAACTATGATTGTGATTCCCGCTCTCCAAGCTTGTAATTCCAAATGCCTTTATCGGGAATTATAGGAAGGGTGATCTCCTCTTTCGTTTGTACTTACTTTTTAAACTGTAAACTGTCGACCGACAACCGTGAGCAGGTACAATCTACGAGCCACTCGTAATTCCCAGGGCTTTGCACTTTTCCCAGAGAGTCTTTCTCGACACCTTTAAGAGCCTTGCTGCCAGGCCCTTGTTGCCTTTTGTCTCCTGCAGTATCCTTGCTATATACTCTTTTTCAAAGGCCTTGGTCGCCGTGAATAATGGCTCAAAACTCCGGGCATTGTTGGAAGCATTGGAATCTTTATTATAGTAGCCACAAATTTCCGTTGGAAGGTCCCAAGACTGAATCTCTTTTCCCTTGCTTAAAAGCAGACCCCTATGACAAACGTTTTCTAATTCCCTCACATTTCCGGGGAAGTGATAATTAAAAAGCACTTCTTTAGCCTCGATTGAAAAGTCCTTTGCTGGTTTTTGATGCAGTTCCGCGTAGCGTTTTAGAAAGAAGTTTGACAGAAACAAGATGTCGCCCCTTCGTTCTCTTAAGGGTGGCAGGTGTATGGGAAGTACATTTAGTCGGAAGTAAAGGTCCTCTCTAAATGCTCCATTTTGTATTTCTTTTTTTAAATCCCTCTGGGTCGCGCATATAATCTTGATATCTACTTTTATGGTCTCTGTTCCACCTAACCTCTCAAACTCCCTTTCCTGGATCACTCTCAACAGCTTTACCTGAACACCGGGAGGCGTCTCTCCAATTTCATCAAGGAAGATGGTCCCCTTATGGGCTAAATCAAACCTGCCTTTTTTCTGTTTTAGAGCGCCTGTATAGGCTCCTTTCTCATAGCCAAAAAGTTCCGCTTCGAGGAGGGATTCGGGTAAAGACGCGCAACTTACCTTAATAAATGGATAATATTTTCTCGGACTACTATAATGAATTGCATCGGCTGCCAGTTCCTTGCCCGTGCCGCTTTCTCCTGACAACAAGACAGTAGCGTCTGTCTCGGATGCTATCTTTATCATTTCAAAGACTTCTTGCATCCTTTCATGCTTGCCTATGACTTCTTTATTAAAAGCATACTCCTCTTTTTTGAGTAATGTGCTTTTGTCTTCTAATATCTTTGAAATTGTGAGTTGCTGAACCGTCAGGAGGAGTCCCTCCATTGAGAATGGTTTTGTTATATAGTCATTGGCACCGGCTTTCAGGGCCTCAACAGCTGTACCTACAGAGCCATAGGCAGTGAGAAGAACTGCCATACAGTCGGGAGAATTACGTTTGTATATCTTAAGAAACTCAATGCCGTCCATATCCGGAAGGCGAAGGTCTATTATTGCCATATCATAGGTATTCTCCCTTAAAAGATTTATTCCTTCCTCACCTGATTTTGCCTCCGTTGGCAAATATCCTTCTTCCTTGAGGGCGATGCTGATAGCGCCCCTGCTATGAGGATCATCATCTACTATTAGTACATGGGAAATTCTTTCCATGGTCTCCTTTTCGAGTTACATTTACTCCGCTAGAGAAAGCTACCGATTCCTGTCGGCGTAATAAAACATTCCTTGCCACCATCTTTGGCCGTTAGAGAACATAGTTCTCTAACGTGGTTTACAGATGAGACATCCTTGTCCTGTCTATGGATTCCTGATAAAATCTACATGTTTTAAGTAACCTATTTATTTATAATGAAAAACAACATATTGTCAAGACCCAAACCCGATATAGTGGAAAATGGTAAGGGCACCTCTAATAACGCACATTCGTATTTTTTATTCCCCCTTAGCAAAACTTGACCTGACTAAAGTCGAAGGGGGTGATACAGGAGGTTGTAAGTATAAATAATAGAGTTAGTCTGATCGCAAGCTAAGAATCTCCTCTTTTTAAAAATTTTAGCAACTTTCAGGACTTCAGCACTGCTGAACTTCTGAAAATATATTTAAAATGCATCATAACTCATAATGACAAGGGTCAGGCTGTACAAAAATGCCAAAAACACGCACTTTGTCATTCTGAGCGAAGTGAAGAATCTCATGATTTCAACTAAATTGTAAAACAGAGATTCTTCAGCAAAGCCTCAGAATGACATATTCGGACAACCTGCTTATGGAAAAATGTAAACTATTTTATGCCTGTAGAAATAACTGAAAGGCGTACAGCTAAGAGCTGAAGACTTTAAATAAAAACAGAAATGAAAAGTAAAATTGCTATATTAACAATTGTCATGATTTTTAGCACTGGGACCATTATTTTCTTTTTCCAGCGTCTTCAAATGGTTGTGGAAAATCAAATTGCAGAACAGGTGGTTAACAGCCAGGTATTGCTGGCAAAAACAGGGGGGGAACAAATTGAGCAAATTTTTAAAATGAGCGAAGATGAACTTATTCGTGCCGCACATAGCTTCCCGATACAAAACTTGCTTACTGCTATAGAAAAAAAAGATGAAAAGCAAATTGAGATTTGGAAAACCGCCCTCACCAGTCTATTCATTGCCACGATAGAGAGCCATGAATTTCTAAGCCAGTTTCGGTTTATTGATTCACTTGGGCAGGAAATTGTCAGAGTGGAAAGAGAAAAAGGCGGCAGTATTAACCCGGTTAAAATTCTACAGGATAAATCTAAAGAGATTTATTTTTCTAAAGCTATGAGCATGGATTCCAATCAGTTTTACCTTTCTTCTATTACTTTGAACAAGGAATTTGGAAAAATAGAACTCCCACATCGAGAGATGATCCGCTTAGCGATGCCTGTCAATCTCGTTAAACAAAAAAAAGGAATAGTCATTGTAAATATAGAGATGGATACAATCTACAAAATAGCAGATAATCTTTCCGAACACGCGTGGCTATTTGATAGTTCCGGGAAATTGCTGAGTTGTTCTCTCGGTTTGCCGCAGAAATATCACGACAAAGCGATTAAAACGATTTTTCAGCAAAAAGAAGGTAGCTTTCGCCTCCCGTTGGATTATTACCATGAAGGCGGAGAGAGATCACTTGTAGGGTTTCTACCGGCCAAAATCGTTAGTCAACAATGGTATGTCGGTTCAGAACTGCCTTTTGATGAAATCTTAAATATCATGTCAACAAGTAACAAGATTAGAATTTCTTTGTTTACAATAATTCTGATATTTATTATTAGTTTTTTAATTTATTTCTATAAGCTCTATTCCGACCGGCAAAGCGAGGAATTAAAAGCTGATATGGCAGAAGAATTAGATAAAAAGAAAAGTGATTTTTTAAATATGGTGGCCCACGATCTTAGAACCCCACTTACTTCTATTCGTTCTTATTCAGAACTGCTGTTGATGTACGGGCATAGACCTAATAAGGGACAAGGTGAATATGCTGAGATTATTAAAGAGGAAAGTATAAGACTGAGTAGCTTGATTGACAGTTTTCTGGATATTTCAAAAATTGAAGCCGGATTAGCGGAATATAATCCTGAAGAAATTGAGATCAAAGAAATAATTGATCATTTTGTAAAAGTGTTTCAGGGCGATGCGGAAACCCATAAAATATCGATAAATAGTCAGGTAGAAAAAGAACTACCATCTATATACGTAGATAAAAAAGGGCTGGGACAGGTCTTTTCTAATTTACTTAGTAACTCTGTTAAGTTCACTCCACCGAAAGGTTCCATAAATGTTAATGCTTCCCTGACCACACTAATTAATGAAAAGGGTACTGCGGTGCCGTATGTTAAAGTATCCATATCTGATACGGGGATCGGTATTCCACAGGAATCATTAGATAAAATATTTGAAAAATTTGTACAGTTAAATCGTAGAAGCACTAAATCGATCCAGGGTACTGGCCTGGGGTTGACCATATCTAAAGACATTATAGAACAGCACGGGGGAAGGATAAGAGTCGAAAGTAAAGAGGGAAAAGGATCAACATTTTCTTTTACCCTCAAGGTTTCGGAGAAAAAATCAGCAGTCAGCAATTAATAAAAATTGCGCGGGATATACCTGATCTTGTGCTAATGGATATTAAGTAAATTCTAAACTCAATAATGCTTACACGAAAAAAGATTCCTGGATAGCCGTAACTTGTGAGGCCTAGAATACTAAAACATTTCTTTGATTCTTAAAGTTCACTTTTAATGGGTTATTGTTCAGAGTGGAGAAAAAAGGCCTATCTAATCAATACGATTCAAAGTGCTTAACAAAAGAAAAATGAGCCGCCCCGGAATCGAACCGGGAACCTACTGATTAAGAGTCAGTTGCTCTGCCAGTTGAGCTAGCGGCCCATTTAGTTAAATTTCAAAAATACCAGACTCTAAATGTCAAATTGCAAATTAAAACACGCCCGGCAGGAGTCGAACCTGCAACCTACGGATCCGAAGTCCGCCACTCTATCCAGTTGAGCTACGGGCGCAAATCAAAGAACGATGGAATGATTAAG
>Ga0208411_1001696_pt1 | contig 14419 bp, 18 predicted proteins | sample ETN01SmetaG_4_FD_185793 | JGI IMG/M metagenome (GOLD analysis project Ga0208411, IMG submission 185793) | Marine microbial and viral communities from oxygen minimum zone, Eastern Pacific Ocean - ETNP2014F12-01SV261 (SPAdes) (version 2) | ecosystem: Environmental > Aquatic > Marine > Oceanic ...
TTAATGTTTCATCCATTGGAATCATTGCATGTGCATATCTTCTAATTCCAACAAACTTTTTTGATGCTTTTTTCAAAGCCTCACCAATTGCAATACCTGTGTCCTCTGTAGTGTGATGAAGATCAATATGTGTATCTCCTTTAGCTTTAATACTCATATCAATTGATGAATGTTTAGATAATTGCTCTAACATATGATTAAGAAAACCAATTCCTGTATCAATTTTATATTTACCCTTACCATCGATATTTAAATCAACGCTAATACTGGTCTCTTTGGTTTTTCTAATAATTTTGCCTTTACGCTTCATAATTAAAAACAGGTATACATATAATATTCAATTATGGCAATAATACTAAACCTGGGCTTGAACTATTAGATTTAATATCCACTTATAAGCTATGACAACGATTGTATTAGTAAGAAAAAATAATGAAGTGGTAGTTGCTGGTGACGGCCAAGTAAGTATGGGAAACACTGTTGTTAAAAGTACTGCTTCCAAAGTTAGAAAAATTGAAAAAAGAGAAGTGGTAGCAGGCTTTGCTGGTTCTACTGCAGATGCTTTAACTTTATTTGAAAGATTAGAGGCAAAAATAGAAAAACATGCTGGAAACTTATCTAGAGCAGCTGTCGAATTAGCAAAAGATTGGAGAACAGATAAATATTTGAGAAGACTCGAAGCATTGATGGCGATTGGAGATAAGAAAAATAGTTATATTATTTCTGGCACAGGTGATGTTTTAGAACCTGAGGGTGATGTAATAGGAATAGGTTCAGGTGGAAATTATGCTTTAGCTGCAGGAAAAGTTTTGATGGGTACAGACATGAGTGCTGAAGAAGTTGCAAAAAAAGCTATTGAAGTTGCTTCAGAAATTTGTGTTTTTACAAATAATAATATTAAAATTGAAAAATTATAATGGAAAAATCTAACGTTACTCCACTAGTTCCTAAAGATAAAAACGCTAAAGATAATAAGTCTCTTGTAAGTTCATTATCACCAAGAGAAATAGTTTCTGAGTTAGATCGTTTTGTAGTTGGTCAAAATAAAGCAAAAAGAGCTGTAGCAGTTGCACTTAGAAATAGATGGAGAAGACAAGCTCTAAAGGGTGAAATGAAAAACGAAGTTTTACCAAAAAATATTCTTATGATCGGACCAACTGGTGTTGGAAAAACTGAAATATCAAGAAGACTTTCAAAACTTGCCGAAGCTCCATTTGTAAAAGTTGAGGCAACAAGATTTACTGAAGTTGGTTATGTAGGAAGAGATGTTGAACAAATTATAAGAGATTTGATTGAAATTGCTATCTCGATGGAGAAAGTTAAAAAAAGAAAAGAAGTTTATGCCCAAGCACAAAAACTAGCAGAAGATAAAGTTTTAGATGCTTTAGTTGGAAAAAAAGCAAGTCTTGCAACAAGAGAAAGTTTTAGAAAAAGATTAAGAAATGGAGATTTAGATAATAATGAAATAGAAATTTCTGTTAATGATACTGGTAGTAACAATACTTCTTTTGAAATTCCAGGTATGCCAGGTGCGAATGTAGGAATGATAAATATTGGAGAAATGCTAGGTAAATCTATGGGCAGCAAAGAAAAAAAGAAAAAATTGTCAGTTAAAGAATCTCATGAAATTTTAATTAATGATGAATCTGATAAATTAATTGAACAAGACAAGATTATTAAAGCTGCAAAAATTTCAACGGAAAATAATGGAATAGTTTTTTTAGATGAGATAGATAAAATATCTGGAAGAACTGATAGGGTTGGTGGTGATGTTTCTAGAGAAGGAGTACAAAGAGATTTATTACCCTTAATCGAAGGTACAACTGTTAATACTAAGTATGGACCAATTAAAACTGATCATATTTTATTTATTGGTTCAGGAGCTTTTCAGCTTGCTAAACCTTCTGACTTATTACCAGAACTCCAAGGAAGACTTCCTATTAGAGTAGAATTAGAAGCTTTAACTAGTGAAGATTTTAAAAGAATATTAAAGGAACCTGATTTTAGTTTAATTAAACAATATATTGCTTTATTAAAAACTGAAAATATTGATCTTGAATTTTCTAATGATGGAATTGACACAATTGCAAATATTGCATCTGAAGTTAATGCAACTGTAGAAAATATTGGAGCCAGAAGATTACACACTATTATTGAAAAAATATTAGACGAAATAAGTTTTACTGCCACAGATAGATCAGGAGAAAAAATTGTAATCAACAAAGAATATATTCATAAAAACTTGGATAACCTTGTAAAAGATACAGATTTATCAAAATTTATTCTTTAAAAATTATTTTAGATAATTAAGTTCCTTCATTTCATTTTGAAGTTCTTTTTCTAGATTATCTTTTATTTCTATATCTAAAATTTTTTTCCAATCATTTTGAACCCCCAGATTGAAAAATTTGATTTTTTCACCTGTATTAGAATTTTCTCTTGCCTCAACAAAAGTTTCTTTTTCTTCTAATTTTTGCATTTTATCAAAACTAGTAGTTTTTAATGCATTATTAAATTTTTCTTTATCTAATGTAAATTTTACTTTTCCAAGATGAGCAATAAACTTTAATATTTTTAAAAAGGTTTTTTCAGTATCGTCAACCAAGTCTTCATATTTGATTAGTAAATATCTATTATATTTCTCAAAAACTTTCCAAGAATTGTAATGATATTTCCACGAACCCAAATAAGTTGTACAATAAGTTTTGGAATCTTTACCAAGCAATTGATACGATAACAATCTATCAGATGATTCTTTTATAGTTTGTTGAAAATGATGAGAATAAGAAGTAACCACATTTCTTGGATCTCTAACAATATAAATTACTCCAAGTGTATTATGTCCATCAGTAAATTTAAATTCTTCTTTTTTGCCTTGTCCGTAAATTTCACCATTAAAAAAACAGCTATGTGTTTTTATAAATCTTATGGTTTTTTTATCATAAAATGATTTTTGTAAATTAATGTAATTTTTATACATTTCTTGTTCATTATTTATATCAACACCTATTCGTTTAAATAAAGAATTATCTGGAAATTGTTTAATATTTCTAAGTAATTTAAAATTAAAATTTCCATCTTTTGAAAATATGTAAGAGGACAACAAAGATCTAACTAATGTATTTCCACTTTTTGGATATGATGCTAACCAAATTATCATAGTTAAAACTATTATATGTTTATGTTATTTTAAATAAATAAATTAATTTTTTTTTAAAAAAATATAAAATGCTCCACTCCCACCATCTTCAATATTTGCTTCTTTAATTTCATAAATCATTTTCATTAATTCTTGATTATTTCTGATAAATTCTGGTATAGAATATTTTAAAATACCCAAATCTTTAGAAACATAAGGATCTTTCTCATTATCTGAATGAATACCTTTACCGGTAATAATTACCAATTTAGAAATATTATCCTCGTAAGATTTCTTTATAAAGTTTTCTATAGTTTGATTAGCATCATCTAAAGTATAACCATGAAGATCTAATGATTTTATTTTTCCTCTTTTTTTCTTTTTTTCAAAATTATCTTTATTGGGTAATTTTTCATCTTTTAATAAAAATTCTTCCCAATCATTTTTATCTTTGTCTGAGATTTTACTTTTCACCTAGTTAAGAGTATTTACTAACAACCAATTTGGATTGCTCGATCTCATATCTCTTGAAAATGTCCAAGTATCATAAATTGTTTTAATTTTGTCCGGATTTCCTGAAATAATTTTTTTTTCTTTATCACGTATGCAAGTTATAATTTCACTAACAAAGTCTACCGTAACCTTTAAAATTCTATCAATTTTTTTATGTTCTTTTATATTTGCCGATTTAATACCTATAAATGTTATTTCAGCAAAATGTCCTCTTTGATTTCTTTCCCTAAGAGCTATATTAAACTGATCATATATTTGTTTACTTAATAGTGGTTTACTAGCTATTAATTTATTATCATTATCACTAAAATCTGTGATGATGGTTTCGTATGCAATTTTAGCCCCTTTCAAAAATTCATTCTGAGCTTCTTCATCAAAATTTTCTTTTTTATTTATTTTATTTTCCTGATGTACTTTTTTTAAAATATTTTCAAATTGTGGAGTTGTTTTTCCTTCAAAACCTGTTCTTTTCCCAAGAATTCCTCTTAATCTTAAAAAAATAAAACCAGCAATCATTGCTAGTAAAATAATATCTATATATTCAAAACTATAATTCATAATATTAATTTAATTACTATGTTGATTAATTTCAACTAGCAATTAGATTAAAGATAAATGAATACAGTTTTAATTGCTATAATCTTAGTACCAATAATAGAGATTTATCTATTTATAAAAATTGGCACTCAAATAGGGGCTTTTAACACCATTTCTCTAATATTTATTACTGCAATCATTGGAATAATCTATGCAAGATATGAAGGTTTAAACACACTCAAATCTGGATTTTCTCAATTAATTAAAAATGAATTACCTGCTTACGAAATAATTTCAGGAGCAGCAATTACTTTTGCTGCATTGCTTTTAATTATACCAGGGTTTGCAACTGATATTTTAGGATTTTTATTAATATTTCCATTAACAAGAAAACTAATTTTTGGAAAATTTCTGAAAAAATTTAAGAATGAGACAAAAATTAAAAAACCATATATAGAAGGAGAGTTTGAAGATCTTGAGGAAGATGATGAGCGAAAATTATAAAATCATAAGTAAATTTATCAAAGATATATCAGCTGAAACACCTGATATTGAAACATATTTATACGTAAAAGATTATATTTCTAAATATCAACTTAATATTCAAATAAATTCAAAACCTTTAAAGGCTCAAATTATTGAAATAAACACAATATTGAAATTTGAAGATAAAAATGAAAGTAAAAAAAAATCACACTTTGAAATGATTTTTGCCACAGTAATAAAACTAAATAATGAAATTAAGGATAAAAATATTTTACAAAAAATTATTCTATGTGATGTTCAGAAGGAAATTTATTCTGAAATGGAAAAAGCTTTATTAAATCTTCTGCATATGTCAGGCTATTCTAATATCAAGTTTGAAAAAAAAATTGATTTTGAAGAACTTTATAATAAGAAATTTAATTAAAAAAATTTTTTTTAAGGCTGGTTTTTAAATATTGATCATGTTTACTTTTTTCTTCATCACTAGGTTTGATAACTTTTTTAAAGTATAAAATATTTTTATCATTTATTTCTTTATTTTCGTTAGTTTCATTATAAAAATTTAAGGTAGGTTCTTTTTGATCAATTAAGTTTATGTAAACTTTTGATAATAAATCACAGTCAATAAGAGCAGTATGTTGGGTTCTTTTTGAATTATCAATCCTATATCTTTTACAAAGAGCATCTAAACTTGATGGTGACCCAGGAAACTTGTCTCTAGCTAAAGTTAAAGTATCCACCACATCATTTTTTAGTGTCTCCTTACCAATTATTTTCAACTCATTATTTAAATGAGATAAATCAAACTCAGCATTATGAATAATTAATCTTTTACCATTAATAAAATTTAAAAATTCATCAGCTATTTCTTTAAATTTTATTTTTTTTGACAAAAATTCATCAGTATATCCATGAGTCTCCAGAGCTTTTTCAGAAACCTTTCTTTCTGGATTTAAATAACAATGAAATTTATTTTTAGTTGGAATTAGATTTTCCAATTCAATACAACCTATCTCAACTATTCGATGACCATCTTTTACTGATAGTCCTGTGGTTTCGGTATCTAATATTACTTCTTTCATTTATAAAACTTTTTTTAGAATATATTTAATATCTCTTTTAACAAATTTATTAGTAAAATTATTTTTAATAATAAAATGAGATTTTCTTTTTTTATAAACAAGTGATAGTTGTAATTTTCTAAATTTATTTAGTAACTTTTGATTAAAATTAGTTCTTTTTCTCAATCTTTTTAAAATATCTAATTTTTTAGACTGAACAAAAACTAAAATATCACTTTTTTTATTTATTCTATTTTCTAATAAAAGAGGAATATCTAAAATTACAACTTTTTTATTTTTGTTTTTTTTCAAAAAAACATTCATTTTTTTTCTAATTTCTAAATGAACAACATTAATAATTTTTTTTAAATTATTTGAATTGGCTAATATTGCTTCTGTAACTTCATGTTTTTTTATTGGATAAGAATTAAAATACTTAGGTAAAATCTTTTTTAATTTATTAAAAATTTTTTTATTTTTTTTATATAATTTACCAACTTCTTTATCTGCATTAAATACAGGATAACCAAAACTCTTAGCGACATGAGTTTTACCTGATCCTATATCTCCTAAAATTCCAATTCTTATCATTAATCTAAAAGTTTAATTGTTTCATCATCAATTTTAGCCATTTTTTTATGCCATATAGTAAATGACTGGTGTGCTTGATAAATAAACATCATTTTTCCATTTTCTGCTTTATTTCCAAATAATTTTGCTTTTTTTAAAAAAATTGTTTCCCTTGGATTATAAATTACATCATAAAAAAATTTGTTTGGACCAATAGATGAAAAATCAATTTTTATCTCATCTTCATTATTCAACCCAATGCTTGTCGCATTAATAATCATATCAAAATCTATTTTTTCGCCCCAATCAACTATTTCAAGATCTTCAAATAATTTTTTTAAATTTTCTGCTTTCTCTTTAGTTCTATTACTTAATGTAATTTTTGAAGCTTTCATTTTTTTAAGTGAATAAATAATCGAGGGAACGACACCTCCAGCACCTAATATAAAAATTTTCTTGTTAGAAATATCATATTTTGCATATTTGATTGCCAATTCAAAACCAGCAATATCTGTATTATGACCAATTGTAATTCCATTTTGTAAATAAATTGTGTTAACCGATTGAGTATCTTTTGCTTCTGGACTTAATTCGTCTAAAAATGGAATTACTGCTTTTTTAAATGGAACAGTAACATTAATACCATTTATTTTTTCTTCTTTAACTTCAGAAATGATATTTTTAAGCTCATTCTCATCAAGCTTTTTTTTATCATAAATAGCATCAATATTATTTTCTTTTAACCAATAGTTATGAAGTTTGGGCGATAAAGAATGTTCAATGGGATTTCCTATAACTAAATATTTTTTCATTTCAATTTTCTTTATAAGGAATTTATATATTCCTTAATTTTTTTAACTGGTAGACCCATAATTGTATTTTCATCTCCTTCAATATTGGAAAATAAGGCTCTACCCTCACCCTCAATTTGATAAACATTATAAGCAAATAAAACTTCATCGCTTATTTTTTCTAAATATTCTTTGAGTTCTTTATCGGACATTTTTTTCATAGTTAATGCAGCTTTATCCGTATAATTCCATATCATTGAGCCATTTTTTGAAATACAAACTGAACTTATTAAATAATGCTTCTTACCATTAAGTTTTTTTAAAGTCTTAAGTGCCTCATTCCTATCTAATGGTTTTGAAATTATTTCGCCTTCTAAATCAATAATACTATCTGCCCCTATTACGATATTTCCATTTTTCTTTTGACTTACTTGATTTGCCTTTAATTCTGCTAAATTTTTAGAAATAATTTCTGGAGTAGCTCCTTCGTTTAAAAGACTTTGTTTAACAAGATCTTCATCAACATTTGATGGTTCTACAATACAATCAATATTATTTTTATTTAAAATCTCTTTTCTCACTCTACTCTTTGATGCAAGAATTAACTCAACCATTTTGTTTATAAATTTCGTATATTTTAATTACTGAAGCTGCAGTTTCTTCAACAGATTTTCTTGTTACATCAATTGAGGGCCATTTATATTTTCTAAAAGTATTTTTGGCCTCATCAATTTCTTTTTTGATTTTATCTAGATCTGTATAAGATTTATTTTCAATTTCTTTGAGTGAGCTCATCCTGTTTTTTCTAATATCTACAAGTCTTTCTGGTTCTGTATTTAAACCAACAACACAAGAAATTTTTGGATTTTCTCTCAAAATTAAAGGAATCGAATTTTCATTTATTATAGGGATGTTTGATGTTTTAAAACCTTTGTTGGCTAAATAAATTGATGTGGGTGTTTTGCTTGTTCTGCTAACACCTAATAATATTATGTCAGATTTTTTTATTTCTTTAACAAGATTTCCATCATCATGGTTCATTGTAAATTGAATTGCTTCAATTCTTTTATAATATTCATCGTTTAAAGCATATTGCCCGCTTGGTTGATGAGAAGCTTTTTGATTAAGTAGTTTAGAGAAACTTAATATAAGATCACCCAAAACACCAAAACAAGGTATTTTTTTTTCATTACTATTATTTGCAAGATACTTAGCAATATTAGTATCTACTATTGAGTATAAAATTATAGAATTAGAATTTTTTTCAGCTTCAGATAAAATTTTTAAAATTTGGTTTTCTGTTCTAGTAAATGAATAAGTGTGTATTTTATAGTTTATATTTTTAAATTGTGCTTTAATAGCAGTAAAAATTCTATCTAAAGTTTCTCCTGTTGAATCTGAAATAAGGTAAATTTGATAAATATTACTCATGTATTAAGTGTTAATAACTTTGTTTCATTTAAATCATTTTTAATATTTTTAATATTTTTAAATTTATGTTGTAAAACATGGCTTTTATTAACATTATTAAACATGTGTATAAAGTTTTTCATATATTTTGATAATTTACTAATAAGCTTCAATTTTGCTTATATATTTAATAAATTTTAAGCTCTAAATGTTAATAAAAAGTTTATAAAATGTTTAAAAAAATTAATCATCATTATTCACAAGTTATACTACAAATACTATCAATTATATTTAATTATTAATATGTCAGACATTAAAAAAGTAATAATTAATAAAAAAACAGATTTAAATCCTATATGGATAATGAGACAGGCTGGTAGATATCTTCCTGAATTTAGAAAAATTAGAAAACAAAATACTGACTTTATAAAATTATGTTTAAATCAAAAATTATCATCTGAAATAACATTACAACCATTAAAAAGATTTGATTTAGATGCTGCAATAATTTTTTCTGATATTTTAATGTTACCATATGGATTAAACCAAAAAGTAGAATTTAAAAAAAATTTTGGACCATTGTTAGGAGAATTAAATTTAAATGAAATTTTAAAGTTAGAAGAAATTGATTTTGTTCAAAAAATTTTACCTGTTTATAAAGCAATAAATATTGTTAGTAAAAATCAACTTACTAAAAATAAAAGTACAATAGGCTTTGTTGGAGCGCCATGGACATTATTAGTTTATATGATTAATAAACAATCTCCAAAATTAAAGTTAAAAAATGATTTTTTTAAAGATAATTTTTTAATAAAGAAAATATTAATTATTTTGGAAAAATTCTTAAAAGTTCACATTAAAAACCAAATTGACAATGGTGCTGATATTATACAAATTTTTGATAGTTGGGCTGGATTATTAGAAAAAAAAGATTTACCAAATTATGTATATATTCCAACTTTAAATTTAGTGGAATTTGTTAAGACTTTGGGAGTTCCAGTTATATGTTTTCCAAGAGGTATAAAAGATTATAAAAATTATTGTGAAACGGTTAAACCTGATGCTATCTGTATTGATTACGAAGTAGATCCTATACAAATTAGGAAAGAAATTACCATACCTGTTCAGGGTGGGTTAGATCCTAAAATTTTACTAACTGATAAAGAAAACCTTGGTAAAGAAATAAAAAAATATTTAGATATATTTAAGGATCATCCTTATATATTTAATTTGGGTCATGGAGTTTTGCCAGAAACTGATCCAAGTATGGTGGACTATCTTGTTAAAACAGTAAAAGATTATTAAATGAAAAAAGCTATAATATTATTTAATTTAGGAGGTCCTGATAAATTAGAGAATGTTGAGCCTTTCTTGTTTAACTTATTTTATGATCCAGCAATACTAAATTTACCAAAGTTTTTAAGGTATCCTTTAGCAAAATTAATATCTAATCGGAGAGCTCCAATAGCAAAAAAAATTTATAAAGAACTTGGTGGTTCTTCGCCCATTTTAAAACTTACAATAGACCAATCTAGTGCTTTAGAACAAAGACTTAATTACATTGATAATAAAAATGAACACAAATGTTTTATTGTTATGAGATGCTGGAAACCAAGAGCAGACGATGTAATTAAAGATGTGATAAATTATAATCCAGAAGAAATAATATTATTGCCATTATATCCACAATATTCAGCGGCAACTTCGGGCTCTTCTATCAAGGAATGGAATGATGTGTGCAAAAAAAACAACTATGAGGTAAAAACATCTACTATTTGTTGTTATCCCACCAACAGTCTTTTTGTTAAAAGTCATGTGATTGAAATAGAGAAAAAAATTAATAAATTAAACAATTATAAATTAATTTTTTCTGCACATGGATTGCCAGAAAAAAATATTAAAAAAGGAGATCCTTATCAGTGGCAAGTTGAACAATCTGTTGCAAGTATTGTTAAAAGTTTAAATATGAATAACCTTGATTGGATTTTAAGTTATCAGAGTAGAGTTGGTCCTTTAAAATGGATTGGACCTTCAACAGATGATGTAATAATTGAAAATTCAAAATTAGGAAAAAAAATAGTTCTTGTCCCCATAGCATTTGTTTCGGAACATTCAGAAACTCTAGTTGAACTTGATATTGAATATAAGGAATTAGCTAATAAAAATGGATGTAAAGATTATATAAGAATTCCAGCGCTAGGAACAAATTCAGATTTTATTAATTCATTATCTACTTTGGTTATAAAGAAAGAAGAGAATAAATTTTCTGAAAGTTTATATCCACCAAAAATTCAATGTCCAAATCAATTTAAAAAATGTCCATGTTTATAAAATGAATACATATTTATTATTTAAAAGCCTACATTTAATTACTGTTATTTCATGGATGGCAGGTCTTTTGTATTTACCAAGAATTTTTGTTTATCATTCTGAAAATATTAATGAAACAATATCCACAGTATTTAAAATTATGGAAAGAAAGCTTTTTTATTATATTATGACACCTGCAATGATATTAAGTTGGTTTTTTGGTTTGTTGCTTATTTCAAAGATAGGATTCGATCAATTAACTAGTTTATGGCTTCAATTAAAATTAATATTTGTGGTTTTATTGACTGTTTATCATTTCTATCTAGGCTTTTTATTGGTTAAGTTTAAATTAGATAAAAATGAAAAATCATCAAAATTTTATCGTTTTTTGAATGAAATACCTACATTATTGCTTATTTTGATAGTTTTTGTAGTAATTTTTAAGCCAATCTAGGGTTGAATTATAATTAATAGTATATATATTTAATTTATTCATTAAGTCCTTAATAAATTTCAAATCATGAACATTCAAGAATTAAAATTAAAATCATCTGAACAGCTTATTACTCAAGCAGAGGAACTTGGTATAGAAAACGCTAGTACTTTAAGAAAACAGGAAATACTTTTTGCAATCTTAAAAAAAGTAGCTGAAAAAGAAGAAATTACTGGAGCGGGAGTGCTACAATTACTTCAGGATGGTTTTGGTTTTTTAAGAGCAATGGAGTCAAATTATCTTCCTGGACCAGATGATATTTATGTAAGTCCAAGTCAAATTAGAAAATTTGGTTTAAGAACAGGAGATACTGTTGAGGGTCCAGTGAGAGCACCAAAAGAAGGTGAAAGATATTTTGCTTTACTTCAGGTAAGTAAAATCAATTTTGAAGAGCCCGAAAAATCTAGACACAAAATAGCATTTGATAATTTAACACCTCTTTATCCAGATAAACAACTTGTTATGGAAGTGGAGATAACAAAACCAGATAAAAAACAAGATTTAACTCCCAGATTAATAGATTTAGTAAGTCCCATTGGTAAAGGACAAAGGTCTATTATTATTTCACCTCCTAAAGCAGGTAAAACAATGATTTTACAAAGTATAGCAAACTCAATAGCTAAAAATTATCCAGAATGTTATTTGATGGTATTATTGATTGATGAACGACCTGAAGAGGTAACAGATATGCAGAGAACTGTTAAAGGTGAGGTAATTAGTTCTACCTTTGATGAACCAGCACAACGTCATGTTGCTGTTGCTGAGATGGTCATAGAAAAAGCCAAAAGATTAACAGAACATAAAAAAGATGTAGTTATACTTTTAGATTCAATAACAAGATTGGGCAGAGCTTACAATGCCGTAATACCAAGCTCAGGTAAAGTTTTAACTGGAGGTGTTGATGCGAATGCCTTACAGAGACCAAAAAGATTTTTTGGTGCCGCAAGAAATATTGAAGAAGGTGGATCATTAACGATTATCTCTACAGCATTAATTGATACTGGAAGTAGAATGGATGAAGTAATTTTTGAGGAGTTTAAGGGAACAGGAAATAGTGAAACCGTTTTAGATAGAAAAATAGCTGATAAAAGAATATATCCAGCAATTGATATTACAAAATCAGGAACAAGACGAGAAGAATTATTATTTGATAAAAATGATTTACAAAAAATGAATGTGTTAAGAAGAATAATAGCTCCAATGGGTACAATGGATGCGATCGAATTTATTAACTCTAAATTAAAAGATACAAAAAATAATGCTGAGTTCTTTAACTCAATGAATAAGCCTGCTTAAATTTAATTAATGGTATCAATTCAAAATTTAGAATTTGAATTACAAGAATTATTTGAAAAACAAAATTATTCAAAAATAATATCTGAAATAACTTCTAAAACTAAAGAAAATGAGAGAAATGCCGGATTATTTGTTTTATTGGGTATAAGTAGAATTTCTCTTAATAAAAATAAAGACAAAAATGAAGTTAGTATAGCCGTTAGTGATTTTAAAAAGGGATATCTTAAAGAAAAAGAGTCTGTTAATGGCCTGAATGCTTTAACAAATTTTGTTGTTTCAAGTTCAATTCTTAGTGATTTTGAAAATTCAGGTGTAGATTTTGATGAGATAATAAGTTTTTATAAAAAATCCCCTAAATTTTTCCAGGATAAAAGAGCCATAAATATTGCTATGACTATGGTTTACAAAAGATTAAATGATTACAAAGGTATGTTATTTCATCTTGAAAAAATAATAAAATCTAATGATTTTATTGTTCAAGATTTGTGTAATTATGGTTATTGGAGATGCTTTGATAAAAATTGGTCTCAGCCTGATTTTTTTGAATTTGGTAAGTTTTTAAATGATAATCTAAATGAATATACTCAAGATGAAGTTGTTAAATTATCCAATAAAAAAAATAAGAAAATTAAAATTGGAATTTTATCTTCTGATATTAAAGATGCACACTCTGTAACTTATTTTCTAAGAACCATATTATTAAATTATGATAAAGAAAAGTTTGAGATAGTTTTATTTTTAAATCAGATACAGGAAGATATTACATCTAATGAAATTTCCCGCTTAGTAGATAAAGTAATTAATGTTGGAAAATTTAATGATCTAAAAGCTTTTAATATCATCAGAGAATTTAATTTAGAAATAATGATAGATATAATGGGGTATACATCAAGAAATAGAATAGAGTTATTTAAGAATAGAATGGCAAAAAAACAGGCTATTTGGATGGGTTATTGTAATACCACAGGCGTAAAAAATATGGATTATATCATCACAGATCCCAACCTTATTTATGAGAATGAGAAAAATTTATACTCTGAAGAAGTTATATATCTTCCAGAAATTTGGAACTGTCATTCTGGATTTAACTTTAAAAGAAAGGAAAATCCACCCCCAATAATCAAAAATAATTTTATAACTTTTGGATCTTTTAATAATCCCGCTAAAATGAATGAGACTGTAATTGATTGTTGGGCAAATATTTTAAAAAATATAAAGAATTCAAAGTTAATAATTAAATGCGCTAATAATAAAAGAAAATTAGATAGAATTGAAAAACTATTTAAAACAAGAGGTGTTTTGGACTCAGTGATTTTTTATACTAGAATAGATAAAGTTGAAGATCATCTTAATTTGTATAAAGAAATAGATATAGCACTAGATACTTTCCCATATAATGGTGTGACAACTTCATTTGAAGCTATTTGGATGGGCGTACCTGTACTTACAATGGCTGGTTATAATTTTAATTCAAGATGTGGTGAGTCAATAAATAAAAATTTAAATATGGAATATTTGATTGCTCAAAATGAAGATGAATATGTGACTAAAGCTTTAGAGTTAAATAGTGATTTAGATAAATATTATGAAATAAGAAAAAAAATATTCAAAAATTCTGAAAATAGTCCATTATTTAATCGCGATTCTTTCTCAAAGAATTTTTTTAAGGCTATAGAAAAGATAATCAATTAAAAATATTTAATTTTGATATTTTGATAATATATTTATACTCATATTATGACGATATATGCACTTTCATCAGGACCCGGTATATCAGGTGTTGCTATTATTCGAATTTCAGGCCCCGAGGCTG
>Ga0208411_1001720_pt1 | contig 14287 bp, 12 predicted proteins | sample ETN01SmetaG_4_FD_185793 | JGI IMG/M metagenome (GOLD analysis project Ga0208411, IMG submission 185793) | Marine microbial and viral communities from oxygen minimum zone, Eastern Pacific Ocean - ETNP2014F12-01SV261 (SPAdes) (version 2) | ecosystem: Environmental > Aquatic > Marine > Oceanic ...
ATCTCAAGCCTGGCGACGAGGTGGATGTTTTCGTTGAGCGGCTGGAAAACAATAACGGCGAGGCCATGCTCAGCCGCGAGAAGGCGCGGCGCGAGGAATCCTGGATCCTGCTTGAGAAATCCTTCGCCGACGAAGAGCGCGTGACCGGCATTATTTTCGGCCGCGTTAAGGGCGGCTTTACCGTCGACCTCAACGGCGCGGTGGCCTTTCTTCCCGGCTCTCAGGTGGATATCCGGCCGGTGCGTGATATTTCGCCGCTTATGGGGACGCCCCAGCCTTTTCAGATTCTCAAAATGGACCGCAAGCGCGGCAATATTGTCATCTCGCGCCGCGCCGTTCTGGAGGAATCCCGCGCCGAGGCGCGTTCGGAGCTGATCTCTCAGCTTACCGAGGGCCAAGTTCTCGAAGGTGTGGTCAAGAACATCACCGATTACGGCGCCTTCGTGGATCTTGGCGGGGTTGACGGCCTGCTCCATGTCACCGATCTCGCCTGGCGGCGCATCAACCATCCTTCCGAGGTTCTCTCCATCGGCCAGACTGTGGACGTAAAGGTGATCCGTTTCAACGCCGAGACCCAGCGCATCAGCCTCGGCATCAAGCAACTGAAGCCCGACCCCTGGGAAAACGTGAAATCAAAGTATCCTGGGGGCACCAAGTTCAACGGCCGCGTCACCAACATCACCGATTACGGCGCCTTCGTCGAGCTGGAACCTGGGATTGAAGGACTGGTCCATGTCTCCGAGATGAGCTGGACCAAGAAGAACATCCATCCCGGAAAGATCGTTTCCAGCAGCCAGGAAGTGGAGGTCATGGTCCTCAACGTGGACCCCGAAAAACGGCGTATCAGCCTCGGGCTCAAGCAGTGTGGGGAAAATCCGTGGGAACAGTTCGCCGAATCACATGCCGCCGGTATCGAGATCGAGGGCGAAATCAAGAACATCACCGAGTTTGGCCTGTTTGTGGGGATGCCAGGCAATATAGACGGCATGGTCCATCTCTCCGACCTTGACTGGAGCCGTTCAGGTGAAGAGGCGCTGGCCGATTACAAAAAGGGCGACATAATCAAGGTCAAGGTGCTGGAGGTGGATACCGCCAAAGAGCGGGTTTCCCTCGGTGTCAAACAGCTCACCGACGATCCCCGCGCCACCGCTATGGCCAATATCAAGAAAGGCGATACCGTGACCTGCAAGGTCACCACCATTGCTGACACCGGGGTCGAAGTAGAGATCTCTGATGGCGTCAACGGCTTTATCCGCAAGGCGGACCTCTCGCGCGAACGGAGCGAACAGCGTCCAGACCGGTTTGCTGTCGGCGAACGGGTAGACGCCAAAGTGACGAAAGTGGACAAGAAAGAGCGCAAGCTCACCCTGTCGATCAAGGCCAATGAAGTGGCCGAAGAGAAGAAGGCCATGGCCGAATATGGCTCGTCGGATTCCGGGGCAAGCCTCGGCGATATCCTGGGCGCGGCCATCGACAAGGCAAAGAAGGGTGAGAACGGGGATGACAAGCCCAAGCTCAAAGCGAAAGCTGGGGATGACAAGCCCAGTAAGGAAACAAACGGTGAGGAAGCAAGCGGCGAGGAAGAGGGCAGCGACCCCTCCGAATCATGACCGGGTTGGCGGAAGATCCCGTTGGGGGGCGGGGGTAGGGTATGTCCCTTGAGCCCGACCACCTGCTCGACCGCCAGCACCTGACACGAAGTCTCACCCTGTGGCGCGTCGCCGCCGTCTTCGCCCTGATTGCCCTCCTGGCTACCCTCTCAGGGGGTGGCGAGAAAATCAGAAAAGGAAAATCGGTGGCGCGTCTCACCGTGGAGGGGATTCTCGTCGAGGATCTGGAGCGCGAGGCGGCGCTGGCCGATCTCGCCGACGATCCTGACACGGTGGCCCTCATCGTCCATATCAACAGTCCCGGCGGAACCGTGGTTGGCGGCGAATCCCTCTATCATGCTATCCGCACCGCCGCTGGACGCCTTCCCGTGGCCGTGGTCATGGGCGAGGTGGCGGCAAGCGCGGGGTATATGGTGGCCCTTGCCGGCGACCGTATTTTTGCGCGCCAGGGCTCCATCACCGGTTCTATCGGCGTCATCTGGCAGACCGCCGACATCACCGGCCTGCTAACCAAGCTGGGCATCACTACCGAGGCTATCAAAAGCGGTCCCTTAAAGGCCGTTCCCTCGCCCCTGGAACCGGTTACGCCAGAGGTGCGCAAGGCGACCCGGGACCTGGTGCTCGACATCTATGATCTGTTCGTGGATATGGTCTCCGACCGCCGCCATCTCTCGCGCTCGAAAGTGGAACAATTGGCCGATGGCCGGGTATTCACCGGGCGTCAGGCCCTGAAAGTCCGGCTTATAGACGAGATCGGCGGAGAGGACGCAGCCAGGATGTGGCTTTTCCACATGCACGATGTGGACTCCTCTCTCCCTATTCTCGAACTTAAGACCGACGCCAGGGACAAATTCTGGCGCAGTCTGGTTTCCATAATGGCGGAAAAAACGTTTTTCCCTGAGAGGGTTACACTTGACGGCTTGATTTCGCTCTGGCACCCTGAAGGTGCAGAAGGGATTCAATAAACGAACGTGATTTTTGTTATCTGCGTGTCCGTGCCATGGAGCACCTTCCGGCGCCGGGAAGAAGTCCAGTGCCGGGAAGGAATAATGCGAAGGCCGGGGGGAAATTTCGCGCCATGACCAAGTCAGAGCTTATCGCCTATATCGCAGAGAAGAATCCTCACTTGTTCCACCGTGATGTGGAACGCATCGTCGCCACCCTCTTTGACGAGATTTCCGCCGCTCTTGCCGCCGGCGACCGGGTGGAGTTGCGGGGTTTCGGAGCCTTTTCGGTAAAACGCCGTGATGCCCGCATAGGACGCAATCCCCGTACCGGCGAAAAAGTGCGGGTGAAGGAAAAGCACATTCCATATTTCAAGACCGGAAAGGAACTCCGCGAGCGGCTCAACAGGAAACGTTAGGCCGTGCCGGGCCGGTCCTTTCCTTTCGAAATTCTGACCCGCTCTAAGAGAGGGAACGCGTGAGAGTTCTCTTCTGGCTTCTGTTCCTTCCTTTCGCTGTCATCGGCGCCGTCTTTGCCGTCAACAACAGTGGCGAGGTGGCGCTCAGTCTCGACCCGCTTCCCTATACCATCTCGCTTCCGCTCTATATGGCCGTGCTGTTGGCGGCCCTGGTCGGGTTCTTCCTTGGCTCCGTGCTGGTCTGGTTAGCCCAGGGAAAATGGCGGCGTCTGGCGCGGCGTAACGCGCGTCAGGTAAACACTCTGGAGCGGGACCTTTCCGTCCAGCGTGAGGAAAGCGCCCACCGCGCTACGATGGCTGCTGAGGTCTTTCCTTCCGTCCCCGGAAGTGAAATCGCCGAAAGAAAATAAAAAAACTTGGTGAACACTCGCCGGGGCCGTACCGCATCCATCAACCATGAAGTGCCCTAGAGACAGGGCGCACTCTACGCCCTGGATACCGAAAATGGAGAGTTCCTCCCGATCGAAGACCTCTTCCCCCTTGTCTGAGGCGGCATCTTGTCGTATTCCCGCCTTGCCTTTCTCCGGCAATGCCGCCTTTCACATAAGCGGAAGCATGGTACATGAGCCCATCCTCGGTTACTCCTGACGACGCCGCGAAGCGTATTTTCTGCGCGCTCGACACCTCCGATGCGGCAACCGCCATCGCCTGGGCGGAAAAGCTGGGCGGCCTGGTGGGCGGGGTTAAGCTGGGTAAGGAGTTCTTCACCGCCAACGGTCCCTCGGGGGTCATGGCGGTGGCGCTGTCCGAGCTCCCCATCTTCCTCGATCTCAAGTTCCACGACATCCCCAACACCGTGGCCGCCGCGGTGCGCGCCACCGGCATTCTGCGTCCGACCATGCTCACGGTTCATGCCGGAGGCGGGGCGGCCATGATCGCCGCCGCTGCCTCGGCAGCGGAAGAAATCGCCGCCACGTTCCATTTTCCCAAGCCGCTTATCCTGGGCGTCACGGTGCTCACCAGCCTCGGCGACGAGGACATGTCCGCCCTCGGGGTTTTGGGGGGGGTGGCCGATCAGGTTATGCGGCTGGCCGAGTTGGTGCACGGAGCCGGGGCCGACGGCATCGTCTGCGCTTCCCACGAGGCCTCCGCCATGCGTGGGGCCTTCGGCCCGGATTTCACCTTGGTGACGCCTGGGGTGCGCCCCGCCGGCTCCGAAAGCGGCGACCAGAAGCGGGTCATGACCCCGGCCCAGGCCGTCGCGGCGGGCGCCGATTATCTGGTCATCGGCCGTCCCATCACGGGCTCGGACGATCCGGCGGCGGCGGCGCGGAACATTGCCGGGGAAATTTCCGAGGGTTAGTAATGGCGGTGGCGGTAAAAATCTGTGGCGTCAACAGCGTCGAGGCGGCCGAGGCCGCGACCGCCGCCCAGTACGTGGGGTTTGTTTTCTACCCGCCATCGCCGCGCGCGGTAAGCGCGGAAACCGCCGCTACGCTGGCCGTCCATCTGCCCGATACCGTGACCCGCACCGGTTTGTTTGTGGACGCTGAGGATGCGGCCATCGCCGCCGTGCTGGCCCGGACTCCACTTGACCTATTGCAGTTACACGGCGAGGAAAGCCCGGAACGGATAGCAGAAGTACGTGAAAAATTTGGACTACCCGTGATGAAGGCGATCAAGGTGGCCACCAAGACGGATGTAGATGCAGCGGCGGCCTATTTCTCCTGCGCCGACCACCTTCTCTTCGACGCCCGCCCCCCGGCTACCATGGAAGACGCGCTTCCCGGCGGCAATGCGCTGGCCTTCGACTGGGGTCTGCTGGCCGGGCGTGACTGGCCGCTGCCGTGGATGCTCTCGGGCGGACTTCGCGTCGAAAACCTGGCCCAGGCGGTGCGTATCAGCGGTGCTCCGGTGGTGGATGTGTCCTCGGGTGTGGAATTCGCTTCGGGCCATAAGAATCCCGCTTTCATCCGGGCGTTCATCGACGAGGCTGCAAAACTTTGACATTTCTCAATTCTTTGACGTTTTGAGGGGTCTGTGGTTCATTCTGGGGGCTGGACCCTGAACCGCTCTAACCGGCCGACAATGACGCCCAACACATGACGCAAGCCAACACATACCGCACCGGACCGGACGAGGACGGCCATTTCGGCATTTTCGGTGGACGCTACGTGGCCGAAACCCTGATGCCGCTAGTCCTCGCCGTGGAACGGGCCTATGACGAAGCCAGGGCCGATCCCGCCTTCGACGGGGAGTTCCGCTATTACCTGGAACACTACGTGGGCCGTCCCAGCCCGTTGTTTTACGCCAAGCGCCTGAGTGAGCATTTAACCAAGGGGGACAAGGGCGCGAAAATCTATCTCAAGCGCGAGGACCTCAACCATACCGGGGCCCACAAGATCAACAACTGTCTGGGCCAGATCCTTCTCGCTCGGCGCATGGGCAAGACCCGCATCATCGCCGAAACCGGTGCCGGCCAGCACGGGGTAGCCACTGCCACCGTCTGCGCCCTGTTCGACCTTCCCTGCACCGTCTACATGGGCGAGGTGGATATAGAGCGCCAGGCCCCCAACGTCTTCCGCATGAAGCTTCTGGGCGCCGAGGTGGTGCCGGTGAAATCTGGAACGCGGACGCTCAAGGATGCCCTCAACGAAGCCCTGCGTGACTGGGTCGCCAATGTGGACGATACCTTCTACATCATCGGCACGGTGGCGGGCCCTCACCCTTATCCGGCCATGGTGCGCGACTTCCAGTTGGTGATCGGCGACGAGACCCGCGAACAGATCATGGCCGCCGAGGGCCGCCTGCCGGATACGCTGGTTGCCTGTATCGGCGGCGGCTCTAACGCCATGGGGCTGTTCTATCCCTTCCTCGACGACGCCGAGGTGCGTATGATTGGGGTCGAGGCCGCCGGCCACGGGATCGACAGCGGCGAGCACGCGGCCTCGCTCACGGGCGGGCGTCCCGGCGTGCTCCACGGCAACCGCAGCTATCTGTTGCAGGACGATGACGGCCAGATCAAGGAAGCCCATTCCATCTCCGCCGGCCTCGATTATCCCGGCGTCGGACCGGAACATTCTTGGCTCTATGAAAGCGGCCGCGTCGATTATGTATCCATCACCGATGAACAGGCACTGGAGACGTTCCAACTTTTAACACAATTGGAAGGCATCATCCCGGCGCTGGAATCGAGCCATGCGCTGGCCCATGTGGGCGACATCGCCGGCTCCCTGCCCGATGATCACATCATTGTGGTTAACTTGAGCGGCCGCGGGGACAAGGACATTTTCACTGTGGCCAAGGTCCTGGACGTGGAACTGTGATTACTTCCACCCATAACGCTACCTCCGCGGCGGCCGCAAAGACCCCGGAAACCACAAGGACCACCGAGGGTGGCCGTATCGCTGCTTGTTTCGAACACCTGCGCTGGGAAAACCGCGCTGGCCTTGTGGCCTTTATTACCGGCGGCGATCCCGATGCGGCCACCTCTCAGGCTCTTCTCGAAGGCTTGGCCGGAGCGGGCGCTGATGTGATTGAGCTCGGCATGCCCTTCTCTGATCCCATGGCCGATGGTCCTTCGATCCAGGCCAGCAGCCTGCGGGCGCTGAAGGCCGGGGCCACGCTGCGGGCGATCCTGCAACAGGTGCGCGACTTCCGCAAATCCGACAACCGCACCCCGCTGGTTCTCATGGGCTATTACAACCCCATCTACGTCTACGGCGCCGAAGATTTCGCGCGCGATGCCCGCGACGCCGGGGTGGATGGCCTTATCGTGGTGGACCTGCCGCCCGAAGAGGACACGGAACTGCGTGTGCCGGCGACCCAGGCCGGACTCCATTGCATCCGCCTCGCCACCCCCACCACCGACGATGCGCGGCTGCCGGTGGTTCTCGCCAATACCGGGGGCTTCGTCTACTACGTCTCCATCGCCGGCATCACCGGCACCAAATCGGCGGCTAGCGGGGAAGTCACCGAGGCGGTGTCGCGCCTGCGCCGCCACACCGACCTGCCGGTGGCCGTGGGCTTCGGCATCAAGACCCCGCAACAGGCCGGCGGAGTAGCCGCGGTGGCCGATGCCGCGGTGGTGGGCTCGGCCCTGGTAGATACCATCGCCGCCGGTCTCGACGGCCAGGGTAAGGCGTCTCCCGGGCTGGTGGAGGATGTTCTGGCGTTCGTTTCCAAGATGTCCAAAAGCGTTCGTGGAGGGCGCTCATGAACTGGCTCAGCAATTTCGTCCGCCCCAAGATCAGCGCCATGGTCGGCAAGAAGGAAGTGCCCGACAACATGTGGCAAAAATGCCTCGAATGCGGACAGATGATCTTTCACCGTGAACTGGAGGAAAACCTGTATGTATGCCCCCATTGCGACCATCATCTCCGCCTTGACGTGGGCCAGCGGCTGGACCTTCTCTTCGACGGCGATGGCTATCAGAAGATAGAGCTTCCCGATACGGCTTCCGATCCGCTGAAGTTTCGTGACCGCAAGAAATACACCGATCGCCTGAAAGAAGCCCGCAGCACCAGCGGCGACAACGACGCTATCATCGTCGCCCACGGCAAGATGGGCGGTGTTCCCGTGGTTGCCGCCATCCTTAATTTCGATTTCATGGGAGGTTCCATGGGTCTGGCCGTGGGCGAGGCCATCCTTTCCGCGGCGCGTTTAGCGGTGCTTCAGGAGGCCCCCCTGATCATGATCACGGCTTCGGGCGGGGCCCGCATGCAGGAAGGCGTCCTCTCCCTGATGCAGATGCCGCGCACCATCCTTGCGGTGAACAAGGTCAAAGAGGCGGGCCTTCCCTATATCACCATTCTCACCGACCCCACTTCGGGCGGCGTGTCGGCTTCCTTTGCCATGCGCGGCGACATCGCCATGGCGGAGCCGGGCGCGTTGATATGCTTCGCCGGCGCCCGTGTGATCGAGGAAACCATCCACGAGAAACTGCCCGAAGGCTTCCAGAGGGCGGATTACCTTCTTGAGCACGGAATGGTGGATATGGTGGTTCATCGCCGGGATATGCGCGATACCCTGATCCGCATTCTCACCCTGCTGTGCAATCCGGGTCCGCCTGCCGATGTGGTGGCTATTCCTCCTTCCCCGCTCCCCGCCAAGGACGAGGCCGCCAAGACGAAGAACGACAAGAACAGGAAAAACGGCACGCCGGGCCGCCGCGCCACCGATAAGAAAGATGCTCGAAAAGACTGAATCCGTTCTCCAGCGCCTGGTCGGCCTGCATCCCAAGAAAATCGATCTCTCTCTGGAGCGGGTGGGGGAATTGCTGGCCAAGCTGGGCCGGCCACAGGAAAAACTGCCCCCCGTAGTTCATGTGGCGGGAACCAATGGTAAGGGGTCCACCATTGCCTTCCTGCACGCCTTTCTCGAGGCGGCGGGATACCACGCCCATGTCTATACCTCGCCCCATCTCGTGCGTTTCAGCGAAAGAATTAGCCTTGCCGGGAGGTTCGTTGACGACGGTGAACTGGTGGAATTGCTCGAGGAATGCGAAGCCGTCAATGATGGGCAACCCATTACCTTTTTCGAAATCACCACCGCCGCGGCGTTCCTGGCCTTTTCCCGTACGCCAGCCGATATCCTGCTTCTGGAAACCGGGCTGGGGGGCCGGCTCGATGCCACCAATATGGTGCCAAAACCGGCGCTTACTGCCATTACCCCCATTTCCATCGACCACATGCAGTTTCTGGGCTCCACCCTTGCCGCCATCGCCGGGGAAAAGTCGGGAATCCTCAAACCCGGCGTCACCGGAGTCATTGCTCCCCAGGAGCCGGAGGTCCAGGCCGTGATTGGGGCCCAGGCCGAAAAGGTAGGGGCGCCGCTCTACAATTTCGACGATGACTGGAATGTACAGCCTCTGGATACGCAATCCCCAGACGCCTCCGCAGATGTCTCGGCAGTGGCCGTAGCCATGCATTTCGAGGGCAGCAGGCTTTCGGCTAATTTGCCCGCGCCGGGGCTTGCCGGCCGTCACCAGATGTTCAACGCCGCCACCGCCCTGGGCTGTCTCGAGCATCTCGACGAATTCCCGGTGGATGAGGCCGCCCTGGCGCGCGGCATGGAAAACGTGGAATGGCCGGGACGGCTTCAACGGATCACCCGTGGGCCGCTTGTGGACGGGCTGGACGAGGGGTGGGAATTGTGGATTGACGGTGGCCACAATCCAGCGGCGGGCAAAATCCTCGCTGCCACCGCCAAAAGTTGGGGCCCGGCACCGCTCCATGTCATCTACGGCATGCTCAACAGCAAGGACCCCGGGGGATTTCTCGCCCCCCTGGCGCCCCATGTGCGCCGCGCTAGGGCCGTAGCCATTCCCGGAGAAGGTGCCTCCTTTACGGCCAGGGAAGCAGCCGCGGCGGGGTATGTAGACGGGCTCGAGCCGCTGGCCGAGGAAAGCCTCGCAACCGCCCTTCATGGCCTTTTGGCCGAAGCTAGGAAGGCAGGTGAGGAACCCGGACGTATCCTCGTCTGCGGCTCTCTCTACCTTGCCGGTGCAGTGTTGCGCGAGAACGGCTGATCTGCTGAACGAAAAACCCCGCCATGCAAGGCGAGGTTTGATTGTGAAAATGGGGCCGGAAAAATTCAGAGCACCGATTCCACCCATTCATGGAGCTTGCTCTTTTCCATACTGCCTACCTTGGTGGCGGCCACCTGGCCGTCCTTGAACAGGATCAGAGTGGGAATGCCGCGCACGCCGTATTTCTGGGGTGTGCCGGGGTTGCCGTCGATATCCACCTTGGCCACCTTGATCTTACCTTTCATCTCCTTGGCAAGCTCTTCGAGAAGAGGTGCGATCTGCTTACAGGGGCCGCACCATTCGGCCCAGAAATCGACAATAACGGGATCGGGAGACTTGAGAACTTCCTCTTCAAAGGTCGCGTCGGTTACCTGGTTCGGCATGGGGGTGTGTTCCTCTGTGTTTCACTCAATTTGAGTGTCACTAAATGTGGGCCGGTCGACGTGGTCGCTATCCACTAGCTATCAATCTAGGAAGCACTATCCCACCCGTCAAGGTGCGTGGCGGTCAAGCTCCGCCCCTTCTAGAAGCGCAAACGCAGGGCCCTCGGTCCATAACAGGGCACAGCATATATCCTTGTCCGGATAAATCTCCCGGCACAAAGCACGATAGGCGGCCATCTGTTTGAGGTAAACCTCCGGCACCGCCTCACCTTCCTTCGGCGGCGCACGGTTGCTCTTGTAATCCACCACCAGAACTTCCTTTTCGCCCACCGCCATCCGGTCCACCTGGCCGCTGATGACACGCCCGTTCACTACGCCGCAAAGGGGCGCTTCGGCGAGGCTACCCGGGGCGAACAGGGGCGCGAATCCGGGTGCCTCAAGAACCTCCAGGGACTCCTTCGCAATGGCGCGCCTTTTTTTCTCGTTGAGAGTGGGCGCGGCCAGGGCGAGATAGTCCAGCGCCGCCTTTTCCCGCGCGCTTGCGGCAAGATCTGGCAGGTTTTGCAACAGGCGGTGGACGAGCCGTCCGCGGGCAAAGGCGGACAGCGCCTTGTCTTTTCCGCCGCCGGTTTCCAGCGGCGAAAGCACGGCAGGCTCTTCCGTTTGCGGATGGGAAGGGGCCAGCGGTGCCGGGGGCAGGGGGTCTTGCGGCGGCAAGGACCGCGCCCAGCCGGGAAGGTGCGGGGCTTTTCCAGCATCCGCCGCCTCTTTCCGTTCGCCGTCCGGCTGCGCCGTCTGGGGTGTAGCGAGACACCAGCCAGTTTCCCCGAATTCCAGTTCCACCGGTTCTGCGGCACCTTCAAGAGCATCACTCACAAGATCGTACCAACAGCCAGCGGTGCGTCCGTTCTTAGTCTCCCAGCCGCACACATAAAGCCGGTCACGGGCGCGGGTCATGGCCACATAGAGCAAGCGCCGGTGTTCGTCGCCGCGGCGCGCCCGCCCGTGTTCGCGCAGGACAGTACACAGCCTGTCCTCGTTGTCGCGTTTCACCGGCCACAGTACCCTCTTAAGATCGTCCCCTTCGCCGCCCCCTTCCGTGGTCCAGAGCAGGGCCTCGTCATGGTGGGTGCCGAGCGAGCCACAGGTGTCGGGTAGAAAGACGATATTGGCCTCCAGCCCCTTGGCACCGTGGACCGTCATCACACGCACCTCATCTCGGTCTTGTTCCAGGTCGCGCTTGATCTCCGCGCTTCCCGCCGCCAGCCAGTGCAGAAACCCCTGCAGCGAGGGCGTATGGGTGCGCTCGAAATCCAGGGCGAGGTTGAGAAACTCGTCTATGGGATCGTTGGCGTCCCGCCCCAGCCGTGCGGTGAGCCGTCTGCGCCCGTCACCCGGCCCCAGAAGTTCCGCGTAAAAGGCAAAAGGTGAGGTGAAATCAGCGCGTTTCAGGAGCGCCCGCAGCTCGTCACAGGCGGTGGTAAAATGCGAAGTTTCCTTCCGGCGCGCCTGCAGTTCCGCCCACAGGGTTCCCTTGCGGCCACGGGCCAGTGCCAACAGGTCGTCGTCGTTGAATCCCAACAGCGGCCCTTTAAGCACCACCGCCAGGGTAAGGTCATCATCTGGCAAAAGCAGGAACGCACCCAGGGCCATCAGGTCCATCACCGCCATCTGTTTGGTGAGCACCATGCGGTCGGTGCCGGCCACGGGCACCTCGTGATTTTTGAGGCAACGCACCAATTCGTCCACGAAGGGAGTACGGCGACGCACCAGAACCAGAATATCCCCGGGACGGATGGGCCGCCCCTGGGATTCCAAAATTTCCCTGTTTTCGATCCAGCCGGAAATACGCGCAGCGATGCGCGTGGCGAGAACGGCTTCGGGGCTGGTGCTGGCGATTCTGTCCAGCGGTGCGTCCCAGGGCTCACTTTCCTTGGCCTGTTGCGGCGTAACCGTCGGCCACAACTCCACGCATCCGGCCTGGCCCCCGCGGAAGGCAAGGTGGCGCGTTTCCCCGCCCGTGGCCGTCAGTCCGGTGTTTGCTTCCGGCCTAGCGAAGACCCGGTCCACGGCGGTCAATAACTGCGGTGCCGTGCGGTAACAGAGGAACAGGTCAACCGGCCGCCAGTCTGCCCCCGCCGCCGTGACCCTTTCGGTAAAGGTGTTGCGCATTCTCTCGAAGGCTTCGGGCTCGGCTCCCTGAAAGGAATAGATGGACTGTTTCTCGTCACCCACGGCGAAGATGGTGCGTCCCGTCTCGTGAGCGTCCTCATGACGGCCTTCCCCGGCGAAGAACTCCCCGCTTAAGGCCTCGATGACCTCCCATTGGGTGGGGCTGGTGTCCTGGGCTTCGTCCACAAGAATGTGGTCGATGCCTCCGTCGAGCTTATAGAGCACCCAGTTGACACCACCGTTACAGTGCAGCAGGTCGCGGGCCTTGTGGATCAGGTCCTCGTAATCGAGCAGGGCGCGGGCGTCCTTTTCCGTCTCGTAACGGGAAATCAGCGCTTGGGAAAAGACAAGTAGGGCGGCGCTGGACTCAGCCACGGTGAGGGCCTTGAGCGTGTCCATGAGAGCCAGCAGCCGGGCCTGCTCGGCTTTCAGAATTTCCCCAGCTCCCCCGTCGGCTGCCAGGGCGTCTTTGGTAATAAGGGTTTTCTGCAGCCCGCCCTTTTGCGTCAGGAAGACGCGGGCATAGTCGTCGAGAAGGGCAGCTCTGGTTTTTTTTTGTCCCAGCCAGCGGGAGATCAATTGCGCGCGGGACTTGTCCTTGTCCGATCCCTTTTCCAGCACCGTACAGGCCCGCTTCAGACCCTTGCCGTCAAAGGCCGTATCACGGCAGGCCGCCTTGATAACGCTGTCCCGGCTGTCTTTTTCCCCTAAACCCAGAAGGCCGCGTAGATCGGCTATGAGAGCGGACAGCCCGCCCTTCGCCGCGAATAGGCATTTGAGGCGGTGGCGGTGGACGGCGACTTCCTTAAGCACCTTGGCCATGACGGTTTCATCCACCCTCTCCACAATGGCGTCCAGCGCTGCCGCTAGTTGATGATGGCCGCCGTCATGGGCCTGGGCCAGTACGTGGTTGCACGCCTGGTCCAGGGTTTCGGCGGCACTGCGTTCGTCCATCACCGTGCAATGGGGCGAAACCCCGGCCTCCAGGGGGAAGCGTGCCAACAGGGATTCACAGAAGGAATGGATGGTCTGGATTTTCAGCCCGCCAGGCGCATCCAGCGTAGCGGCGAATAGCCGCCGCGCTTCTTGTGTTTCTTCTCCCGTGGCTTCGCGGCCCAACAGGGTAAGAAGCTCCTCGGCCAGCTTTCCGTTGGAATAAGTGGTCCATGCGCCTAGCTGTTCAAACAGGCGCTTGGACATTTCCGCCGCCGCGGCCTTGGTGAAGGTCAGGCACAGGATACGTCCCGGCGCCGTGCCGCCAAGAAGCAGCCGCGTCACCCGGTCCACCAGGACCCGCGTCTTGCCGGCTCCGGCGTTGGCGGCTACCCATACCGAGGCCTTCGGGTCCGCCGCCAGCCTCTGGCTGGCGTATCCGGGATCGGCGCCTTTGCTCATGTGTCTCCCTCCACGTCGGCCGACCATTCCCTGACCCTGGCCAGATGGTCGTAGTCTCCCTCATGGGAAAGAAGCATGGGCCGCAGCCGCGAGAGATAAGGCGTATTCTCGTCGTCGAAGGCGGCAATAAGGGCTTCCAGCCCTTCGCGGGCGGCTCCGGCCAGTTCCATGGCCCCGGCATCACCCTTGACTGGCTTCATCTCTCCAGGCGGCGTACGGCCGGTGAGCCGGATATAGATAAGCGCTTCGGTAGTTTCCTCGCCCATGTCCTCAAAACCGCCATTAGCGGCGATGGCCGCCTCTAGGGGAAGCTGCGGGCTCAGCCCTGTTTTCACCTGTTTGGGGCTGGGTACGCCGCCGGTCTTGTAATCGATGACCGCGATGTCACCGCTTTCCAGGCGGTCAATACGGTCGGTGCGGGCGGTCAGCACGAAGTCACCCCGCGGTCCGGACAGGGTGATCTCCCCTTTAGCTTCCGTGACTAGGGGGAAAATGCCGCTGGCGCGCCGTTCCCGTTCGGCGGCTACGAACCAGCTGGCGATGCGTACGAAACGCGGCCACCACAAGGCGCGCACACCGGGCCTCTCCAGCGCCTTACCGAAGGCTTTTTCCCCTATAACCAGTAATTCCTCCCCGGTTTTGGCGGGAAGCTCCCTGGGGAATCTCTTTACAAAGGTTTCCAGCGCCTTGTGAATGAACAGGCCACGCTCCGGCGCGCCGGGATCGGCGTCCAGCGGGTCCAGCGGATCCAGCTCCAGAATATGACGGGCATAGATGGCATAGGGATCGCGCAGCCAGGTTTCGATCGCGGTCACCGAAAGGCGGCGCGGTCGGG